>JAESGV010001345.1_pt1 | contig 10323 bp, 10 predicted proteins | sample 9269781 | NCBI WGS metagenome assembly JAESGV01 (sample SAMN15741586, study PRJNA653496) | algae metagenome | isolation source: Tildeniella torsiva UHER 1998/13D and co-occurring heterotrophs from... | place: Slovakia: Slovak Paradise National Park, Hrabusice, Kosice Region | collected 2000-01-01
CAGTCAAGTTTAAAGATGATGGTACGTTGATGGCTAGAACAACTGGTTCAGTGGACAACGACAAGTTCAGAATGTTACTAATCAATAATTTACTCAAGAAACAAGACATTGTGACAAGAAACGAATGCATGGCAGCTGTTAATACTGGTATAACTGGTAAGCAGATGGTAATGGCAAATTACACTACTATCATTACACAACTTGCTGTTGCACAATCAGGTGGATCGTACAAAGTTCGTACTGGTGATGAATACAAAGATGTGTTGGTAAAAGATAAACGAGAGCCTGCGAAGAAAAAAGCAACACCTCAACCAAGTGCGTCTACTGAACAAGCTGGACCCAAATAAAATGTAAAATCAAAACTGTGTCAACTGGAGCTCTTCATAACATGCAAACACCAAACAAGCATCGAAAAATTGAACACAATGATGTAACGCTATTTCGATTTGCGAGCGAACACAACAATTACACAAAACAAGAACTTCAGGCGCTCTTGACGCAAAAGATTCAAAAAATAGTCAAATGCGTAAAAACAGGAGAAACTCTTTTCTTTGGAAGCCCCAACGCAACTGCATATTCTATAGGAGATCAAAAAATTTATGGTCTTATTACATGCGCACTACAACTACAAAATCAACACAACATTCTCCTCACTGGGAGTCTCAACAACACCTACTTGTACAACTTTAAATCTCGCACAGTAGAACAAATTCCGCATTTAGGTAACGCTTCTCATGCTGTACAGCTACCCGACTCCCGAGTGCTCTTCGCAAAACTAGATACACTTTTCGTAACTGATCCAGTATCGTTCGAAATTCTACACAAAATCACATTTCAAGCCATGCAAATTTTTATGATACCAGTTACAGAAACACTATTCTCAATCACAGCAAATCTTCACACAACAATTTGGAGTTCAAAAAGAATGAAGCAAGTACGAACGCTTATCAAAACAAAGTTTGTGAGGCGAATGGTAGCATTAGAAAATGGTAGATTAGCAGCAATTCACGATGATAATACGATAAAAATATTTAATGTTCGTACTGGAGAGCTTTTGCAAGTACTTAGCGGCCACAGCAAACTAATTTGGGGTTTGGTTGCAGTTGGTAACCAAATCGTGTCGTGTTCGCCTGACACAACACTTCGATTTTGGAATAGTAACACAGGAGAATGCGAGCGTGTTGTCACAACTCCACCAGGGTATTACAGTCTATCACTGAAAGCAGACAACTCTATATCTATTCATGGAGATAATGCATGCTATTTTTATCAGGAAAAAACAGGAATAGTACCTGCTGAGAAAGAGTTGAATGGAGCGACATGTGCTGTAGCATTGATCGAGTATCCACATCTATTGGTGGATTAAGAAACATTTGCATTGTTTCTGGTTGTCCGCGAACTACAATGTTTTCACGTTTAATCAGGCTTTTTTCCAAATAAATGTCTTGATACCATGTGAGTGGACCTTTGCGTGTGCAACTTGTTGAATATCATGATCTTGTATCTTGAACGATGCTTCTTTATGTCCATTATTCAGCGCCACTAGTACCACAGTATTATCAGGTCTCTTGAACGCAGTAACATGCACATCTTCACTAACATTCGCTTCGACATGCACTCTCACAGATCCAACAGGAATAAATTTAGTAAATTGTCCCAAGTAAAAGAACATTGGTTGGTAATGCAAGGTTTGGTTAATATAACCACCAATAATAGGTGCATCTACACGAAGAACAGAATGACAAGGTCCTCCATGTGGGTCAATAACGAGATTCCAGTCAACCCAACCACCAGCAAAGTGATTCAAATCTTTGATGATGTCTATGCCATATTGTTCACCACGACCGTAATCGTCAATATGAACACCATCAAGAAAACACGCTTCAGTTGGTAACAAAAAGACATTTGGATATTTTTCATGAATATTGGCAAGACGGTGATAATCACCATCGGCATACCAATGAAATGCAACACCATCTACGTATTGGGATGCGGAAGAATCTGTTAAGATGGCATCGGCGAACGCTTCTACACGATCTCGATTATGATCGTGAATCATAATCTTCACATTTGGATGATCTTTGCGCAATCGTGGACCTAGATAGTGTTTCAGAAAATCTCGTTCGGCTTCTGGAGTGAATGAGCATGCTAATGATTAGATTGCGGCAATAAAAATGTACCTGGCCATGGTACTTGTGCTTCTGGTTCGTTTTGTACAGTTAGGCCCCAAAAGTCTACACCTTCTTTCTGATATTCGGAAATAAATTTAGAAAAGTATAATGCCCAGCTTGTATGGATTCGTGTGCTGCAATGTTAGTATTGTGTGATCGTACGCACTCGTTAATAAGTCCGATTGGTTGTGCCGAGTCGTCCATATTCGCATTTATTTTCATCCAATATGGAGGGCTAATGGTTAGCAATGGAATTCGTCGGCGTACCTCCATGGTGAAAAGAAAAATTGTACATCTTTTTTCTTCGCCTGTGCCGCTTTCACTAGTGGTAATACGTATCGTTTATCTCTTTCGATATTGAAATGTTTTAGATCATAATCACCGGTAACGTTGTCGCAGTTATATTTGTTGAGTGAAAAGTCGGCACTACCCATGTGGACTCTTCCTATGGAGTAATCAAGGCCATATGGTGAAAAATAGGCGTCGATGAGTTCTCGTTGGAGTTCTGGAAGTAGTAGTGAATAGATAAAGCCAGATGCCTCTGTGAATGCTCCTCCCCAACCGATAATTTTTTGATACTCTTTGTGAGTGTTGATTTTGATGGAATAATTGTATGGAGTATCCTTCTGATCAAAAAGAAGATTTGGTTTCTTTGTTAACCTTTCTTCGGTATTCCTAGTTGTTGCAAAGTTTTCTATTATTGTTTGTGCTGATACTACAAACACGAACGCAAAGAGTACCACTACTCTGTCACTCGTCATGTTTTTGTGTTCTGGTTGAGCGACAAAGTTGTAAAAAGCTTGAACGACGCATGTACTGAACGAACCAATTTAGCCAATAGAGTATTTTCTTTGAGCACTGCACCATAATGTTGATCTGCGTTTTACCTGAACGCAGGGTACTTATAACCTTGTTCCAAACAGTTGAAGAGTATCTTTCTCGGCTTCGGCTTAGATTAAGAGTAGTATCTGTTCTGTTTAGTGTAATATCTGAACGGTGGCTACGGTCACCTGATATTAGCTCTATTTTTCTCAGGTGCACTATTAGTGACTCGCTCGCGAGAGTTTGAGACCTAACACTGTATGTGTTGCCTTACATTGCACGTACAGCAAGGTCAGCACACCCTTTCCCATTAATAAAAAGAACACTGACTATTAGGTTAGTTGAATCGCGAAATTTAAAATGTGATTTAAGTAATTGATATTTTATCATACTTACATATTCATTGCTTCTCTTGAATGTTGATGCCTTCCTGCGATTTGTTCGCTTGATTCACAATACCTTTGTTTGATCAATCACTTGTTGGTTGAAACTAAGCTCATTTACAGCTAGCTTCTAGCTATCCTCTACATATGATATAAATGACATAGCTAAATAACGAAGAAATAGATAAGCTTCAAAATCAACGCTTTGACTCTTCTTTTTGCACTGCGTTCGCACAACTATCTACTCACCAGCTGCCAGCTTCTTATACCCATGTTATCTCAATACAAAACGTTAGGGTCAGTTGATCTAGGCTATTTTTAAAGCAAACAATTTGTCCAAACTACATCATGTCAACAAAGAAGATCGCAAAGTTGTTACCTTTGATGCAACGAGCCATATCCAGGTCTTATGGAATTACAGCATCGTACGCACAAAAGGGCATTACTCCAACATTCTACGGAAACACTTCGGTCGGTGATAGGCAAACTACAGCCATGCCATCAAGACCTCTCCCCAAAAAAGAAGACATCAATGAGGAGATGATTGACAACATGGTAACGTTTAGAGATTTGAACGTGTCCGACATTGTTAATCAAAAGTCAATCAAGGACGTGAAAACAATCAACGAGACGTCCAGCGTCTACGAAGCAATTTCAAAAATGACAGAGAATGGAGTTGGAGGATTAATCGTTACTACATCCTCTGGACAACTTGCTGGCGTTATTACCGAGCGTGACTATCTCACAAAAGTTATTCTAAAAGGATTGACCAGTAAAGATACACAAGTCTCGAAAATCATGACACCACGAGCAAAACTCGTGACAGTAAAATCGGATGCGAGTGCCGCTACAGTCATGCGTATAATGACCGACAAGAAAATTCGTCATCTACCTATTGTTGAGAATAACGACAAAGTAATTGGAGTTGTCTCTATTGGCGATGTCATTAAGTTTATTTTGGTCAGTGAATTATTGTTTTTTTAACATTTGTAGCTCGAACAGAAACAAACTATTGATTACCTCAAGGACTACATAGAAGGTACATACTAAGCGTGAGTATGGAAGCTATTGTAAATAAAGTGTAGAGCTTCGGTTGATTATCTAAAACTTGCATGTTTTATGACCAGCTTCTTCATGCCAGTCACAACACTGGGTAGACCTTTCTTTAGCAAACGAGAAAAGAAAGAACCAAAGGAGATACACTATGAAAACGAGATGGGCGTTATGAAGTGCGATATAGCTCCACGAGCTAGCTCGGCGATTGGAATTCATGAATATGGGAGAGTCAATAGGGGTGGATCTCTCAACAATAGGAACAGTCTATCACCTACACATGAGTTTCTTAAGCGAGGTAAGAAGAACCTCAACGTACTACAGGTAGAAGCGCCATTGAACGTACATACCCTAGAAGTGGAGCGAGTAGCGACACCTCAAAAGAAAAGACAAACTAATTGGGACTCGTTCGCAGAGGAGCACAACTTGAAAATAGAATACGACGAAGATACGCCGATGGGAGAAATATTTTCTTCGCCGACGTTGTACAGAAGAGAATCTACTTCTAAAGAAAAAATAATAGATCCTTCGTTCGACAACTTAGAATCTGTCTCACCATGGTCTGATATTATCGCGAATATGCCAGATAAACCAACTAGAAGAAAATCGCGAGAGTTTAAACCAAAATTCGAAGAGAAAAAAGAAGAAAAGAAAGAAGAACTTAAGCTACCGTCTGTAAGTAGTCCAAAACGTGTAAAAGCGCCTATATCAGAGAAACCTCCGAGTCCACCTGAGAAAACTGTTCCACGATCTAGAAAACCGAGCCGATTAGAACCATTTGAAGCAGAATCTGGCAAAGATGAAAATGATGAATTCAGAGAACAAATGAGCCGTGATCGGAAAAAATACAGACCAGCTAAGGTCCAGTCTATTACATGCACGTTTATGAAGATAAAGGGAATAGTACCAATCAAATCCGATACAGGTTTCGGCGATCTAGATATTCAAAATGTTTTCAACTTTTCCAATCATCAAATATTGTATCTACACATCAAAGGTATTAAAGAGAAAACCGGAGAGAAAAGAATGTTTCCATTTATAACAGATCCTGAGCTACCATACATGACATGCTTAGATCGACATTTCCTGCACATGCTACGGGGAGATATAATATATCAAGTTGTAGTTGAAGATTTGCGAGAAAAAAAGGTAGCATTGCTAACGCTGAACGAAACTCGACAAATCAGAGAACAATTTGATGAGATTGATATTGATAGAAGTGGTGAACTATCGTACGACGAAGTAAAAGGATATTACGATCGACAAAAGGCGCGTGATATTGAAAAAGCGACAAACTTGTCAAAGATTCGAATGTCAATGGCAACAGACCAAGATGAAATCAAATATGTTATCGAACAATTCAACAGTAGAAAGCTACAGCTTGATCGATACTATCAAGGAAAGGTAGAAATCATGATGACAAAAGATACACTTTCGCGCGGATGTATTTCATGGGATGAATTCTTACTCCATGAAGCTGTAGAAAAAATTAGAATACGTAAAGCAAGCGAAGCCAACAGTACTATGTAAATAAACTTAAATTATTACCGCTAATGTGAACTGTAGCTACGTGAACAGAAAAATCTAACCTTGTTTTCATTTGTGCGACTGCGGGAGCGTACCAACTTGCGCAGGAGATCGCACTCACATCAAAAGTCGTTGAAGGGAATCTGCCGCCTAAACAGATCCCACTAATCCAGTCTAAATATAGTGAATATTAACAATAGCTTTTCAATCCGCTGGTCGGATGATGCGGAATCTGACACAAACGCAAAAAAGTTGTACACACCATACAGAAGGTGTTCACCGTTGTTCAACATGTAGGTTACATTTTTCTTTTTGCTAAAGTGCATTGCAGCAAATATAATCCGTTAAAATGTATCTGAACACGCATAACAACTTGAAGGGGTATTGGGAATTGACATCTAGTGTCGACTGGTGCGAAGCCAATTACAGACATCACTACATGATAGCTGAGACATGGAATACATTTTCAAACATAGCATACATGATTGGAGGATCGCTATTTCTGTACAATACCTACCGAGTGTACTCTGAAAACACACATACACATCAAATGCGATTATCCCGGTTCTATCTACTCGGATTAAGTCAAATAGTTGTAGGAATAGGAAGTTTTCTATTCCATATGACATTAAGACGTGATCATCAAGCAATGGACGAACTGGGCATGTACTTTGCCGTACTCACACTACTCTATACCCTACTAAACTTTAACGAAGAATACGATGAACAAGGTGCAAGAAAGACTTATTTGTGGGTTTTCTCCTCTTTAAGAGGTGCTATAAGTTGCATCGCGTGTTATGCAGCGTTCATCTTTGCCGTGATAGTGTACGAAGCCATGGCTCCTATTGTGTTCCAAGCGAGTTTTGGCATCGCAATTCTAGCGTCGATCTTTATGAGCGCGCATTCGTCGTACTCTATTGGTGAAAATCTACCAACTAATAGTTTTGTGCAGAAAACGCGTAGTGATTGCACAACACTTTTGCATCTCACCGTTGCGTGCGCTGTTGCAGGTTTCGGCTGTTGGATAACAGATAACACGACTTGTCCACGGTACGAAGCGTTGAAACTGCACTCACTATGGCATCTATTCACTGCACTAGGATGCTATCTATGGTCTGAGTACCTATTTCAAACTCACTTTTTAAACACGTATGTTAGATCCTTGACGGGCGAAATAGCTCGATCAGAAATCGTACGTACTGAAATAGAATGGACTCCATTTCCACATGTAAAAGTAATGGATGTAGTACAAACTACATCTGAAAATAAAACTGGAAACTTGTAAATTCTTATTTCAATTTTCAATTATTTTAAAATTTATTCACTGTACGTCTTTCGAACAGGCTAGAACTATCAAAATTTTATAGATAAAGTTTCTTCCGAACAATAAGCCTACATGTGTAACAACTGCGGTAACTGGTATGAATCGAACAACTCGCTACTGCACAATAATGTCATATGTTCTATTGAATTTCATCGTAATCGTAGAAGCTCCTCTTCGAGCAGCTCTCTGGTTAACCAGACCACGTTCCAATAAATTGGCAATATCTACTCTTTTTGCTCACGAATTAGCTAAAAAACCGTCAGTACTGTTCGTTGGACAAGCATCATGTCGAATGTTCTTGAGATGAGTGCCTACGATATCGCAAAGGCGATAAGAGAACGTAAGGTGAGATCTGTTCACGCAGTATCATCTTTCATTGAACAAATCAAAAAGTTCAATTCAAAGATACATGCTGTCGTGAATATAAATGAGCAAGCAGCATTACTAAGAGCTCATCAAGCAGATGACGATTTGTCAAGAGGAGTAAATTGGGGTCCCCTTCATGGTGTGCCTATCACAGTCAAAGACGCTTGGAAAACAAAAGATGTGAAGACTACCTGCAAGTAATTAGATCTAATACTTTACTAATGGTGTAGCTACTCCGAACTGAAAGATCACGTCCCACAAGAGGATGCTATTGTTGTTAAAAAGTTACTCAACGCAGGAGCAATTATAATCGGAAAAACAAATGTTCCAGAACTATTGAATGACATTCAGGGAATAGGTCCACTGTTTCCTCTACCAAATAATCCATGGAACGTCAACTATACATGCGGTGGAAGCACATGTGGAGCAGCTGGTGTATCGGCTCTATTTTCGCCGCTAGAAATCGGCAGTAGCTTCAATGGGAGCAGTGAAGTTCCAGCTAACTATTGTGGGTTGTTCGCATATAAACCTAGCTTGGCTCTCTTTTCAATGAAGGGACACATTCCGCCTTTGTTGGACCAGAATCCAATTCCATTTGACATGACTTCACCTGGATTCATCGGAAGGTCTATTGATGACTTTAAATTAATTTTAGATTTGTTTACAAGCAAAAGAGAAACAGAAGATCCATCGGTCATGCCAGTACCAATGAACAAAGGATACGCCGCCAAGAAAAATGTTAATTCCGATTTTAAAATAGCTTGGTCGAAAATGCCACAGTATCCGTTGGAGAAAGCTGTAGCAACAACATTCTCAGAGATTGTTGAACTACTCTCTGGTGAGGGATTCAAGTTATCGGAGAAGAATCTCCCATATGTAGACAACACCGTTGAGAGCAAGCAGACGTTGGACGATTTATACCAACTAGCTGGAGAAATTTTCATGGAGTCTCATTTGCTAGGTGGAGCATCACTATTGTTCCGTACAGCTACAAGATTATCAGGATTCTGGTCGTCAAACAATTGGCAAAAAGGAATGGGAAATGGAGCAGCTGCAGATGTGTTCGCTCTTGGTGTCGCTCAAGCCAAGAAACTCAGTCACATGGCAGTAATGGAAAAATTCCTAGATGATTACGATGCATTGTTGTGCCCTGTATCATTTACTCCACCACCAAAGCATTCAAAGCCAGGAACTCCAGTCGACATAATAGATCAAAAAGGAGAGAAACACAGTCTAGACTATTACGCTAGTAGCATTGGTATCACATCAATCATGAACCTAGCTGGTCTTCCAACTCTGGTCTTACCTGTAGGCCAAACACCAAGTGAGAACACTGATGGCAGCCCAAGAGACGTGCTTCCAATCGGTGTCATGATCGTCACAAAAAGATGGCATGATGCCGAATTACTTCACGTTGGTGAAGCAATTACCAAAGCGTTGGGACTAAAAGTGCTCACACCACCAGGTTTTGGGTCTGAATAAAAAGGTTTTGATACAACTACTATCAACTGCGCTTGCAGTAAGCTTGATTTAAGAACCTAAACTGCCCATTTCGGAAACCATGATCGGGCTTCTTTGACCACTCACCGTCTTAGAGGCCAGATATCGTGGGACTTCGGTGTATAAATATTCTTTTTTATGGTAATAGGATTCAGTAAGGGTGACAGCGATTGTCTTTTCTAAGGTGTAATTCAACAAGTTTCATGCGCTTGAGGTTTGACAGGGACAGCTGTTTAGCCTACACTTTTCATTATCAAAACAACCACGAGCATGTCCCTCTCAATGCGAGGCTTCAAAGAGTTGGAGCGTGCACAACATGTATCCAATAATATGGTTACTGTTATGAGTGGTTTAAACAACGATTATGTTAACCACATCCTTCTGCGAACATTCCAGAACAATCCTGGTGGTCAAAACACTCTAATGAATATTTTTGAGCGTCTCACACGTAACCTAGAGGAAGAAGAGAAACTGATACAGATACTGTACAAAGATCACGAAAAAATGCAGGAACTATATTTCAATTCTCGCCTCCAAAATAGTCCCGGTTCTCCACTTACATTAACTGGTATTCAAATACAGAGAAGGCCAAGCGACCCAAGAGTGCCAAGTCCAATGGCTAGTCCAAGACGTTATGGAAACTCTCCACCCTCTGCCAGATCACCACAAACAAACTATTATCAACCATTCAACAACGTATCATCGCCACGCGGAATAACTTCACCTAGAAGAGGTACAGAACAGCACAACCCAAGTCCTCCTACTCCAATATTTAACCTAAGTATGGACAATATAGTAGAGAGCAAACCAAGAATAACTAACCAGAAGTCGTCGCCCATTACGCAAGCCGTTCAATGTACCGATAGTTTTTCAGGTTATGAATCATATGAATCAGACGACTAAGAGTTAACACGTCCATAACTGGAATGTAAGAAAAACCCATCGCTTTATAGTCTAGTCTCTCCCAGCTCAATATAGCCCTTAGAATGTACAATGGTTTCGTAGAACCTCTAATATACAGTATGTAAATAATTATTGTTGTTTTTGTTCGGCAGAATTTTTTTCTGTCTCGGTTGGTTTTTGTTCGTTGTCCTCGACCTGTATGTGAGCTAAAAAGTTAGTATTTAAAAATGTCGCCATACTATCGTCCATTGTAGGCACGAAAACACTCGCTACG
>JAESGV010001346.1_pt1 | contig 10317 bp, 10 predicted proteins | sample 9269781 | NCBI WGS metagenome assembly JAESGV01 (sample SAMN15741586, study PRJNA653496) | algae metagenome | isolation source: Tildeniella torsiva UHER 1998/13D and co-occurring heterotrophs from... | place: Slovakia: Slovak Paradise National Park, Hrabusice, Kosice Region | collected 2000-01-01
CCAATCGTACACGTTCTCCCATTCCATCTCCCGTGAGAGTGGAAAGAACATATCCCTAGGAAGTGTCTATGTTCATGTCAATTTGTTTGAAATTTAGTTGACCAACCTTTTGATCGTACACTATGTCGCTAGTAAAAGCATTTCTATAATACATGTTGGCACAGAAAGTGAATCCTCGCACACACTTAAATACTTTGTTCAAATGCTCTGCGACTATCGATTTAAGGTCCAACGCTAATACTGTCCATCTATCTGTCAGAAATGGACACGCGAAGAACAGTGACTTTTGTGTTTTCTACTTGTTAGAAGCTTTGATTCTTAATGTACCTTGAATTCTCGGTATATATTGCTAAAAGATATTCTCATGCAGAGTTCATCTTTAGTTAACACTTCAATATGAAATACAAAGAATTGCTGATGCATCACTTTAAGTTGTAGATAACAGAACCCTCCAGTCAAACCCAAGCCCTCGTTTTTACCCACTATGGCTTTGCTTTGTTGCAGTTTAATTGTGGGAAAAGCTACGAAATGGTTTGATGGGATACTGCCGACGATTTTGAACACTGTCTTTCCAATTTGTCGATCCTTAGGATATTAGTAATGATCACACATATGTACCATCTCTTTTGTCACATCACCTTGCACTTGGTATGGTTGCTCGCGAACCTCACATAACTTCAGTACATTGACAAACGGGTGCTGCCACACTATTATACGTTCAAGTTTTATGTTTTCATTACGAACCTCGATTTCCAACAGTCATATTGCGCAAAGATTACCGCCAAAATAGCTAAACGAAATTTGTAACGACACGTCTTCTTACAATGCTTAGTTGTCTTGATTTGTCAACCCGCAAACAAAACAGAAGAAGACAAAAATGTTCATGATGTATTTATCGTTGTGGAATATGTTCAAAGTAATATTATTGTTAGTAAACGCACTAGCAGTGCTTAACGAAGAGCGGTTTTTAAGACGAAGTACGCGATCTTGTAGATTATTAATTTTTAGTCGGTTTTGGGTACAGACCAGATGTTGCTGCACAAGCAAGTTTCAAAGCACAAGTTATTAATTTATTACATGCAGTCAGAACATTAATGAGAAGTACGTGCATTCTATCCAACTAATCCCTTCTAGTACCGCTAATTGGACTAAACATATTTACGATATTACTGTCGTTACTAGTAGGATAAATATTCATGTTTAATAATTTGGAATTTTTCGTCCAAGTTGGACTATTCCGTTTAACGCGGCCATCTCTTGCGCATCCGAAACAGTTCTCGCCGTTGCAAATCCCAACATGTCGATACCTACAAAATACGAACACTTGAACTGATTATCACTAATCTTTTCTTCAATCTTTTTTGGTAGTTTGAACTGGAACGCGTGAAGCAGATTTGTTAACACCAACTTGTGAGGTTTGATACTAATCAACGCTTCATATGCTTTAGAGGGTATCACTTGCACGATTAGTTCTTCCACAAATCGTTTCGCTTCTGCTGGACCTCTTGTCCAATATACAGCACCAATAATAGCAAGTACAGTATCTCCTAGAGCTTCAACTCGTCTATCATAATGGAATTTATCAAAACCAGCAACACGTATCGCGTTAACAGCGTCACTGAGTCCTACGCGCTCATCAGCCCATTTCCACTGTCTTGCAGCAACTATAACACCAAGATATGCGTGGTTTGCATACAGTGCGCGAAGAATTGATAGTGTTCTAGTAGTTGGACCAGATTGTGCACCACCTTTGGGACAATATTTGTCTAATAGTATTTCTCCAGCGTACATGTCTAGCGCGTACTTTCCTAAGAAGCACAGACGTTCGTTGTTTTCGACTTTGCCGATACCATAAGATACATGTGTAAGTGCTTGTACAAGTTGATCGATTTCGGTTTCTGTCTCAAAAAATGAAGCAAAATTTGGGTTTGTTTGGAGCATTTTTTCGAGTTTTGGGGTTAATTCGTTTGTATAAACTTTTCCTCTGCTTGCAACAGATGGGTCGCGTAGTTGTTCCCTCATTCTTCTCTGCTTTTTATGTTGAACTGCTTCTGATAAAGTTGGCCACGTAGTGTCCTTGTTTGTTGGTTTATCGGTATTGATTTGTGAATTTGGTATAGTTGTATTTTCTGTGCTCTGTCGTGGCACAAACTTCGCGTATGATCGCCATAGTGGTGCTACTAGTATTGAACGGTAGTTGTTAGCCTTCGTTAATACAGAGCGTGTATAGTACATCTGTGTGAACAGAAAAAATTGTTTGAGTATTTTACAACCAAGAACTTTATATATATTCTACTACCAGATACTAGCTTTTCTCATGCTATTAGCTTGACAATCAGTTGTTTACAGCCTTGATTTCAAAATTTCATTTAAAGTGATGTTTCATTCTCAAAATTTAGCACAGCTAAGTATTTCTCTGCGATTTATAAAGTTTCTACAGGTAAAACCTTCGATGGCACCACTTAGGCCGCAAAGTGGGATTAGATGGAGAGTGGGAGAGATAAAACCGTTTTGAGAGCTACTCGCAGCTAAAATCGAATCATCCAAATGATCCTGCAGCTACTTTAGAGCAAGAGAGTGTGGTTTTTAGATAGCGCTATTTCTAGACCACTCAACCTAACTGCAAAAACGATCAAATCACCAGCGCATAAGCTTCTAATCACATAATCATCATGCTGCGCCGCATAGCCTTGAACCCAGCGTTTAGAGAAGTCGCTCGAGCATCTACAAGCAGAGCCTATGTACGTCTTCTAAACATGGACAGGGACCAGCTTGAGCAAGAGGTGACAACTACAAGACAAGGTAAAGCTGTTTCCAACATTCAGGAGTTTGACGGATGGAATGCAAACTTGGCATCAACATCAGAGGAAGTAGTCAAGGCTGAAAAATCAGGAAAGAAATCATTCTCAGCTCTTCAACAGGAGACTATTGATGTTATTAGGAGAAAAGAGGAGTCCAAGTCATTCCCAATGAAAGGGACGAATAACTCTGCTCGGGCCGAATAGAGACCTTGTAAATATTTTATATTTATACATCGCTTTATTGCCTGATTTTTGCAGTTACTTCTTAATCATTTTGTGGGAGATACGACCACATTACAGAATCATAAATGCAATGATGGTGCATCATCGCTCGGCTCATGAATGTAAGCCAAAATTAACCGCTAAGCGCAGTTACGGAGCTATTCCAAGCTCCAACCGAAACGGTTACGATTGCTGCAGGCCAGACATAATAACTTGGTTGTAATAGTGACAGTTGAAAGCATGCAAAATGGTAGAATTTTTTAACCATGAAGTCCTACAAGTTAAAGATTCTGAAACTCACACCAGAATAGCTGATGTATGTTTTAAATTTGAAGCACCACTCGAAGTTGAAATCGATGACATGTTTTTTCTGTTATCCAAAAAACTACGTATTTATTCAATTGAGTTTTGTTATAGTGGATCTCCATATGATAAACAAGGTGTTGTATACTGGCTAGCGACAAACAAAGGACGAGATGAGTGGAGCAACCCATCAAAAGAGCCACTGAAAGCGATCGAAGTGTATAGTGAACCAAGAACATGCATGGGAAACATTGAAGAGGTTGTTATCCATGACATAGGACAGTTCTATCCAGAAAACTCGGAAGAAGCATTCGTTTCGCTCGACTTCAGACCTTCAAACATTGCAATTCAACCCACTCACTACACCATGAGTTATTACAAAGATGGTACCGGCTACTTATTACGAAACTGGGAACTTGTAGGGTCCAACGACGATGAGAACTTTGACGTGATCGACAAACATGAGAATGATTGTACAATCACGGAGGAGAACCCAACAGTAACGTTTAAAATAGATTGTAAGAAATCATACACAATTTTCGAGTTTCGTATTACTGGCCCAGACAGTAGCGACGAACATTTTTTGGCTATTAGGTACGATTGTTATAATTCTAACACCATAGCGGAATAGAGTTTTATGGAACAGTGTATGTAATTCCCAATCGTATTCAGAACGAGTTCAAACCGTGTTTTGCGTATTTTGTGGAAGATTCTGAAACATATAATACTATTTGCGATGTTGAATTTGTTTTCCAAGATCAAGTATGCCCATCAGAAGATCTATTTGTACTATTGTCCTCAAAAACAAAAATCAGGAAAAAAGTATTCGAATACAGTGGTGAGCCGTACGACGAACAAGGAATTATTTACTGGTTATCAACAAAACGAAAAACTCGCAAATGGATGAACTTGGCAGAATCGTGTGACTATCCTATATTATTTGGACACCCAAAAACAAATCGAGGACGATTAGAAGACGTACTAGTGCACGAGATCGGACAGTGGTATCCTGACAATTCAGAAGAAAGTCATTTGATTCTTGATTTGCGCTCGTTCAACGTAGCCATTGAAGTCTCTGATTATACGTTTAGTTACTACAAAGGTGGAAATGGGTATTTACTTCGGAATTGGCAATTATTAGGAAGTAATGATGGTGTACACTACGAAGTAATTTTTGATCACGTTGATGATGCTTCGATTACAGAAGAGGACCCCACTGTCACATTCAGCAACTCGAAAAATCGAAAACCATACGCAATGTTCAAGATGCAAATCACTGGGAAGGATTCCTCAGGACATTACTTTTTTGCAGTGAGTGGATTAGAGCTGTACGGAACACTGTACTACTATTAAACGCTGAAAAGTGCACAAACTCTGTTTTTCTCCTCAAATCAATATGCTCGCGCTTGTGTGACGACCGACACAATTCTAACTAGAATGTACATGCCTACTTTCGCACATACTTACTTTTCAATCGCTATCCGGCATATGGATACAAATATCATTAATAGAATTAGATAAGGAGCTGAGGAAGTTACCAAGAGAAAAAGATACCCGATAACGATGCCCCAAAAGAGTCTTAGAGAAACAAACAACTGGAAACCATCAGAGACTAACCGACATTATGCACAGAGGTAACGTTAGCAGAAGATTATTCGCTGCTGCAGAAGAAGAGAGCTATGAGCAACAGCACAGAGCGGATACAATTAACAACACGTTAGCATCGATGGAACAAAATTTGGAGCACAATTACGATTTACATCAGCATGAAGAAATACAAATACCACACGTGTTGTATCCAGCCCATGTAGCTGCTGTACAGCTAGCAGAAAAAAGACGTCAGATTGCCATTGGAATCAAATTGGAGCCAGAAAATCAAATCAAATCCTCATCTTTTGATGGGTGACAGTCAATTATAGAAAATCGCTTGCGGAGAGTGGCTTTGAAATGTAAAATAGACTATAGATGGCTCAAAATCCACTTTCATCATGTTGTACATTAGAAATAATTGTTAAAAATAAAGAGTGTATAGTGATGTATCAGAAAAGAAACAAAAGTCTCGCATCTTGTGTTGCTATCAGTCTTTACGACTGCTCTTCTGCACCAGTACTGGCGCTTTGTCCCGCGCAAATTTAAAAAAAGGCGGGAACAGCAATGTTTAAGGAGGTAAAACTGAGCCCTAAGTCGCCATCGTATGGAGTACAGGATTTCGTTTTACTCGCGAGCTACTCCGAGTTCTTGGAGTTTCCAATAATTGCAACACAAAAACCTTACATTATTAACGAGAAACGAAATGCTATTTAACATCCTCAACGATGCGTTCACACTTACCTGTTTTACAATCGTATGTTAAAAAGCAAACATCGTCCTCTCGTCAAACATGTCGTTCAACGATTTTTCACTGCGTTTACACCAATAGACTATCGTGCAGAAGTACACGCCTCCTCAAAACTCGCGCGAGTACCGCTGAAACTGATAAATGATAAAATTCTATCCGAAGATAGTATTATTCATGCAGATGTAATAGAACACGATCATATTTACCGTGTGCATGAACTAGAATATGCAAAATCAATGCTTTATGGTACAGTAAGCCCAAAAGTTATGCGGGACGTAGGTATCCAGAAATGGAGTCCAGAGTTGGTAGACCGTATCACACGAGCGCAAGGAGGAACATTTGCAGCATCTCTTAAAGCTGTACTAGATGATGGAAGATCATTTAATCTTGCCGGAGGTTCTCATCATGCAAAAACAGGCAAAGGTTCCGGCTTTTGCATTTTCAACGACATCATTGTATCTGCAGAAGCCCTACGTGCAATGAAACTAATTAAAAACTATCTCGTTATCGATTTAGATGTACATCAAGGCGATGGTACAGCACAAATGGCACGAAAGTATGAACATGCGTACACTTTCTCCATGCACTGCGCATCAAACTTTCCATTTGTGAAAGAGCAGAGTAATTGGGATATAGAACTTCCTGATGGCACCCAGGATCAGGAATACTTGGAAAAACTAGAGTATGTTCTATTTGAGCTACGACAGTTGCATCACCAGATGCTACCGTATGATATTGTGTATTACCAAGCAGGTGTTGATGTGCTACAACATGATAGACTGGGCAGACTCTCTCTTTCTCTACAAGGCGTACGAGAGCGTGATTCTATGGTATTCAACTTTTGCAAAGAAATGAATGTTCCAGTAGTGGCTATGCTTGGAGGTGGCTACTCGAATGGAGATAAACATCACGTAGATACCATAACAGAAGCGCACTGTAATACTGTAAAATTAATGAAAGACATGTACCAAGATTAAAAAGAAGTTTTGCTTTATTCTAAAAACAAGTCAATTTCGAACTTATGAAACGCAAACAGGATCAAATCCGTTACGAAGGTGATCAAGCCTGTGATCTTCAAGCACGTGATGATAAGCTCATGAAGCAGCTTTACGATGTGGACTTCATGCCACAAAAATTAGTCAAGGAAGAAGTAAAGTCAGATGCAAGTATTTTTGAAACACATGTATATCATCCAAAGACTGGTACATTAGAAGATTGGGATGGTGATAAATTAGCACGTATTACGCATTCTGCTAGCTTGCGCAATTTGGATAACCTACATCATTTTTAAAAAGATTACGTGCCAGTAAATAAAATCACTTAGCTACAAAATAAGTCACTTAAACATTGTCCTTGTAGACTGCAAAAGTATTTATCCATTCTTCTTCCTATTGAACTTTGAAATTAAAGCTGCGACATGGGAAACAGACAACCACCTCGTGAAACAGCAGTAGGATTTGCTTGCGATGAAAACACAATATTTCTGTTAGATAAAGACGGCAAAGTATTCTGGGAACAACGAACAGACGCGTTAGGACTTCCACCAATTAAGAATGCACTAGTTATGAACAATACAACAGTTTTAATAATTGTAGAACACACCTTAGTGGTCTACTTGTTCGACATACTTTCAGGAAATCTCACAAAGATAGAAAGCAATCAATCTTTTCCCTCGTATTATCGCGCAAAATATCTTCGATTGGACGATACAACAGTAATTGCAGACGATGAGAATGGCTTAGAGTCTACAATATTTGATGTAAAAACAGGAGAAAAACTGTCACAAAGAAAACACGCGAAAAGTACACTGAGGAGTATTAACAAAATTGTACTCGACAGTAACACATACGTTGTTGTAGAGCAACCGAACAAGTTAACAGTATGGGATGTTCAATCAGAACTACCAAAAACTGAAATAGTATTCGAGTCACAGAGAATTAATGCAACACATTTATACAACTCATTACTTTGTGTTTGTCTAGGCAGAAAATGTATACTGTTTAACACTTCTACAGAAGAGCATCGAACTTTGCTCGAGGTAACCACACCAATAATACAATCCGTGGTAGTAGGAAAGTACTTGGCAATTCAAGATGAACGTTGTTGGCGTTTCTACGATATAACTATGAACCTAAAATTCAAAGAAGAAGTAGCTACCAGTGGAACTTATTTCAAGCTCGGGTGTGTTGTTGGCGATAGTAAGATCATTTGTATTGACGTTTTGCGAGCGGGACTCGTTTGTATCTCAACTGAGACATTTACACAAGATATAATAGATATTGACTGGAGTACAACATCTGCTTATGTGGTGTCAGTGATGCCACTTACACACAATCGACTATTAATCAAGCTTGATTCGCATTTTACTCCTTGGATGTATTATGATATGGAGATTAGAATCGCCACTACTCTTGAATATAAGTTTACGAGATGCATCCCTATGCACATCAACAAGAACAATCTGTTTGGGATAACAATGGGATCAATATCGGATTTTGGAAAGAATTTATTAGAGACTAGGCAATTTCGAAATGTAGAATTTCTATCGTGGTGAAACCATTTGCTCTCATTTTTGTGATTAAGAATCAATGACCTACAAGTAACTGTTGTAACACGGTTGCTGTGAAGTTCGAAAAGAGACATGGGTAACCGGCAGCATCTGTCGCTCCCACAACGCGATGTAGCAGAGGTGTTCGCATTTCGTGGGTACCGCGTTTATCTGTTAGATAACAACGGTAACGTAATATGGAAGAAAAATATTAAGCACATCGGAAAAGTTTGCAAAGCGACAATCATGAGCCGTACAACTGCGCTGCTACTCATTCGCCACAAACCGTCACTGTACATACTCAATTTTGTCACAGGGGGTGTCTCAACAGTAGAATTCGAAAAACCAAAGTCACGACGAGTATTCAAAGCGTACAAAGCTCAGTTTCTCCGCTTAAACAACAACACAATAATAGTTGATGAAGACCACGTAGATTTGTCCACATATAATTTGACTACTGCCACAATGTTAACGTGTGTGAAGCGAGACTATGCATCCTACCAAATTTGTATTATCAACGAGACTACATTTGCAACGATAGAACCTCCCAATTTGCTCCGCATATATAACACTCAAGGTTCGACTAAAGAATTTACATTTAGGTCTTCCGTGCAAATCGTAGCAGTACATTTATACGACTCTCAAATTTGCATTGGACACGACTCTTTTTGTACTGTTTTCAACATCGAAACTGGACAAAGCTTCACTCTGGTAGAATTTCCAAGCAAAACACTAGTTATAAACGTACTAGTTGTAGGAAAGTACTTGGCCGTTCAAGCGCACTGCAAGTGGTATTTCTATGATATCACAAACAACCTATCGTTTCATAAAGACATGACGATCGACAAGGGACAGTTTTTTAAAGCTGCTTGTATACTAGGAGACAGCAAAATTATATGCAGAAATCCACTGCGAAATGCTCTCATGTTTATCTCAGTACAAAGCTTTACTGTACAGCCTATCGAATGTAGTTGGATGAAAGAAGCATACGTGCTTGAAGTTGTACCTGTTGGTGTTGATAAAATAATGATACACGTACTGAACAAAGATGACGTGAACGATACTAGGTGGGAATGTTACGACTTGAAAACTGGTACATGTATACCTGCAAAACTACGATTTCAGAAGTGTATTACATTAGGAGCTGCAAAATCTGAATTAGTGAATCAAATACGAGCCAATCTAAAGTTTAGGAATCTATTGGCGATAGGAAAGTTTAGTGATCTAGATATTGTTACAAGTTAAAATTTATTTTTCTTTTGCAAAAAACTTTTGGTACAATCTTGTCATTAGAATCTCATAACCTCGTTTGTTTGCGTGAATGGGATCGTTCATGTATTGATTTGGTGAAACTTTGCCTAACGAGTAAGAAATGTTTTCATCTAGATCCAAGTGTTTGTTTTCTTTCTCGGCTTCTTCAGCTGCCTGTAATGTGCCCCATAGCGGAACATATGTCATCGGCCGACCTAACGATTGTTGCTTTTGTGCAACTTCTTCTAACATGGATCCTAATTTACTTGTATAGTAGTTAATGACGCGAATACCACCCCATCTGTATGCAGTTGAAAGATATCCACCGTACGTTGGTGATACTTTTTGTAGCGAAACAGTCGCTTCTACGTCACCAAGGAAATCATAGCCATACATTACTACTTTCACGTTAGGATGCTGAGAGTACAGCGTGTCCAACACTTTTTCGATGTTTTGTTTAATTTCTGCGAGCAGTGTCCATGGTGCAACTAATTGTTTGTCTTTTTTCCAAAGCATATTCTTAAAGTCATTTCCACCCATAGATAATAGTACGTAGTCTGCATTGTACTTAGAAACTGCATTCGGCAGCAGATGAGTATTATGTGCAAAATATCGTGCTTCGGTTCCCCATAAATCCTCTGTTTTGATCTTGTACTCACGATTATTGTGACGCTGTAGAGCATACTTTAAGCCATATGCGTTACCGTATGTCCAACTGTCACCATAGCAAAGAATTGTTCGAGGTCTCATTTGTTGTCTGGATTGAGATGCCATTGCCAGGAGTATTACAAGTGTGATGATGTTTTTCAGTTTCATTCCATGGTGGCTCTTTTATAGCATCGCACGGACTGTAC
>JAESGV010001347.1_pt1 | contig 10308 bp, 10 predicted proteins | sample 9269781 | NCBI WGS metagenome assembly JAESGV01 (sample SAMN15741586, study PRJNA653496) | algae metagenome | isolation source: Tildeniella torsiva UHER 1998/13D and co-occurring heterotrophs from... | place: Slovakia: Slovak Paradise National Park, Hrabusice, Kosice Region | collected 2000-01-01
GCGTCCAGAACGAAATCGGCGCGGTTTATCATGACTCCCTTCCTCTTTTCGTATTCTGGATGGATAAGTTCATCCCACATGTCTTTTGTACACCTATTCCGTGACCTTGTCATTCTACGATGCCTAAACTCATCGCTGTTGCCATCTAGGAATATTTTTACATCGAACAAGTCCAACAATTCGTCGTAATGGAATAGCAAAAAACCTTCTACGAAAATATAACACTCTTTATCACACTTGTGCCTCTCGAAAAGCAGTTCCAAATGCTTTCGAAGTGCTTGTGGATCATACAGTACTGGGTGTTCCCAATTGATACCAAATTTCTCATGTTGCAGTTCCTGCTCGATTTGTTTGTTCGTTTTCGAATGGCGAATCGCTGCGTTGACATTCTGAAACCTATCCATGCTAATAACTTCATGGGGTGCTTTTGTACCACCAAAGTGGTTATTTAGATGCGTGCATAGTGTACTTTTACCAGAGGCAGATGCACCGCATACGCCAACTATAAATTTTAATAAGGAACTTGTGTCTTACTGATCTTCATGTTCTTAGGTTTGGACATTGCAGTTGACAAAACTTTACTAAGCAACAAAAACAATGATGTTCTAGGCCGTATCGATTAACTTATATTATCACAAAAGCAGATAATCTTGTCTTGGTTTGTGTTGGGATAGTAGTTGAGTTGAACATCCGACGCTGAGCGATGCTGCCCGACAAGACCCGACAGAAGATAAAAACGCGTGACATTCTAAAATTTGACAAAAAAAGTTCAAATGAACTTGGCAACGATTTTCGTAGTGCTCCTAGTGACAATATACGTGAACTCTTCGTATGTCATGGTCGACAACGTTCATTTCTATAAATTCGACGCGACGCATGGTAGAAAGATTGAAGCTCTTCACGCATTCATTACCAACCCAGAATACACTTCAATTACGGTGGACGTACAAAACAGTCGTTTCTTTTGGATGCACACCGCATCAGTTCGTTGGCAACCAAGGCACTTGTATCTAAATGGATTCAATGCTCAAACGACAACGAACTACACATCAGAAGCGTACAATTCCACAACAGCATCTACTCCATTTATCCACTATGACAACATTAGAAAAAGAATATTCCTATTAACAAGGGATTCTACGTATCACTACCAAGTTCGCCAAGTCACAGAGAAAAACGGAACACTTACCATGGACAAGATTTTATGCACAATAGATGTTTCTATTATTGACAATTCAGATTTTATTGTCTATGACGAACACATTGGTGCACTTGTTTTTCACACCACCCGCGACGCAGGAGATGTACTCGTGTTTTATGACATCGATACCAATGTGATGTCTACCAAGCCATCAACTGCCGTTCCACGAGGTTCTGTCTTTTTCATCAACCAAGAAAGTGGCACGATCCATGGTATCTGTGGTATTGATGGCAAAAACTCTCTTTCTCACTTTACTATTTCTATCAAGACAGGTGAAGTCTCAAAACCTGTTGTTATCTATGATCCATCTCACGAAAGTGTAGAAACAAAAGAATACATTGCTACAGGATACAATGCTGTTGATAACGAGCTAGTTGTCTCTATGTTTGTTTCTGATTCAAGCTACCATAACCAGTTCCTAGTAGTTGATCTATCGACTAATAAGCGAAAATCTATTGCACTAACAGAATTTATTGATGTTAAAAGCATCTTTTATGTACCTAATCTATAAAGATTTGTTCATTCCTTGCCACCATTCACATCATTGTAAACCAGTCTTTCCAAACACTTTCGCTTCATGTTTGCCAAGCTGTTCAAACGAAAACAAAAAGTTCATAGTCCACCGCCACCAGAGCACTATACTCTTGTTCTTATGGGTGGCCTTGCCACGACATGTTGATGGATCAAGTTATAGAGTTACGAAAAGAAGAACCTACGACAAATCTCACGTTCAAATATTTTAAATTTCCAAAGATAGCAACTATACCTCGAATACCTAGATTTCTGTACGATATAACCATAATAAATTAATTTTATACAATTACATTTACATCAAAATAATTCTCATTGTCAACCAAATGGAACAACATGTTTGAACTTCTTTTCACCTTACACATGGGTGGTAACCTACACCGAAACAAATCATCAAAAATGTTAAAATTCTTTCCTGCAAACACTAACAACTCATCTTCACTTATCACACAACAAGTATGTCCTTTTCTTGCTTCTGGTAACTCTTCCTTGTACATCATATCTTCGTAATGTAAAAAGTTCCGCAGTGGCCGACTTTGTAAACCTAACCAGTAATGGCTAAGCAAATCAAATTCATGGATATTTGGTAAATGATCCATTGTGTAACTGAAACCACCGTACAAGTACAATCTATCATTTAAAATGTTTAAAGAGTGTTGGAAACGGGATTGTGGCCAGAATCCTAAATTTTGATCGTGAATTTCGTTCCATAATTTTTTACGAGTGTCATATGTGATTAAATCGCGTAATTGGGAACTTCCGGATCCATTTGATCCTCCGAAAATGTATATACAATGATCACGAGGATAATATACCATATCATGCCAGTATCGAGGTTCTGGTTCGATTCCTCGTGGAACATAGTCGGTAGGTGAAAATACGTACTCGGCGTGCATGACATGTGTTCGAAGATCCATTTTCCATAATTCATTTGAGGGTCGTTCATCATTCCCTCCAAAGATGTACATGTATTGGCTATCTACATTCACTGCAACCATACCAGAACGTGGTGTGATGTTTTGTGTACCTTCTAGCGTGTATTCGATACGTGTAAAGTGATGTGTGTACAAATCGAGACTGTACATGTCATTGAGTCGGATCTGTCCTGTGAACCCTCCGAAAATTATCATTTCTGCATGGTGTTGATCACCACGTCTTTCTGAAAAGAGAATACATGCACATTCGCATCGTCTGCAAGGCTTTTCTCCGGTAGTTTGGATAAAACTCCAAGAGTTTGTATCTAGGTCGAATCTCCATACTTCATTGAGTGTTACATTCTCGAAATCGCTTCCACCAAATGTGTACATTGCGCGTTGCTCAGGTAGATATACCGAAGAATGTTTGTACCGTTCGCATGGAATATTCTCTTCGTCTGCTTCCTCTATGCGATCCCAAAAACACAAAGCACTGTACAGCTCTGTCCGTTTTTGCATCTTTGAAGCTGGTCAACCGTATTTACAATAGAATCTGGTATGATTGCATTGAAGATACATGCAGGAGTGTGGAGAAGAATGCAAAACTGCTCTCGTGCACTGTTGTAATAGATAGCTCACTAACAGTACCATTATTGGACATACAGCCGTCAAACTTCACACAAAGCTCACAGAACATGTTCGCTGTTTTCTTGATATTGTTCTTGGCGTTTACTCCTCTCGCAGGTATCTATTTTGCCAATAAATCATCAGGATCGACTGGTGTGACGCAAAATACAACATCAAAGAAACCATCCACAACGAAAGAAGAACCTAAAAAGCAAGAAGTTGCTCCAAAAACAGTAGAGAAGAGAATCGAAACACCTGCTCCTGTTAAGGCTCCAGAACCAGTTGTTGCACCAACCAGAATTCCCGAAGAAGATGCTCCTAAACCAATCGTTCCAAAAGATGAAAAACCATCAACTGTATCATCCTCAAAATCAGGAACACCAACTGATTCTACAAGTGAAGAGTTCGATCTTCCATCCAAACTTCACAAGCATGTTATCGGGACGGGTGGAAAAATCATTAAAGAAATCCAAACTAATCACAACGTCAAAATCGATTTAATAGGAGATGAAAACAAGATGAAAATCGTTAGTAAGGACGATAACTCTGCCAACGTAGCAAACGCATTTTCTGCAGTCAGAAAAGCTCTCGAAGAAGTTGGATGGTTCTTTGAAAACAATGAATGGGTAGAAAAACTCGCTTACGATGCAATCTACAAGGAATGGAACATCAAGATTGAGAATGAAGCAAAGTTGATGACAAAATGTTTTGAAGATGCAAAAACAAACTTTGAACAAGGAAACAAAGAAGAAGCAAAGAATCTTTCCACACAGGGAAAAGTTCATCAAGAAAACATGCACAAGTACAAGCAAGAATGTGCACAGGCCGTTTTCGATTTCCTGTAAGGTTTATCAATTTACTAACATTAGTAACGCAAAACACGATGATAACACTATGGATCTTCACGGACAGTTAGTAGCTGAAGCAATGCAATTTGTAGAAAAACGAATTGAGAAACTAAAAGGAACTGGAGCTACTTTGGATATCATAACTGGAGCTGGCAATCATTCAGATGAGAAGGGTGCTAAAATCAAACCAGCTGTTGTTAAGTATCTTGGCGAACAAGCGTTAAAGTACGAGGAGATTAACAACGGCACTTTACGTGTTACATTTTAAATTAAAGCGCTAAAAAGCCGTTTCATTAATGGATTTAATACTCTTGTAGGTCCAGTTTCTCGCGTTGGTGGTTTTGTTTGATGTTTGACAAGCACAAGTAAATACTCACCCAGCATAAAAGTCTAAAAAATAAAGAACATGTGACAAATGACGTGGAAAAATGGATACCCTGTTCAAACTGGGATGAGTAACCTAACAAATCCAACGCAAAGAAAATCCACACACGATGAACGTGACTAACGGCACATACCCTTTGTACGACCTACAGGCACTCTACTCGTACCAGTGTTTGGGTTATTTAGATACAGCATTCCTCTCTGAAATAATTGCAGTGAATGTTGTGCTCCTAGTGCTTTCTATCGTATTCTTTCGCAAGGAACCTCTCAAGTCAAGGGGTATCATCCCACAGTTCGCTCTCACACTACTGCTAATTTCCAATTGCGTTAGAATTGCGACCAATTTCACAGCGTTGTACATTACACTCGCTATGGTTCCCATACAAATCGGTGCACTCACCATGGTTTGGATACCAGCCATCACACAATGGATTCGCTATCTAGTTAAGCAACACAGAGAGTATAACAAACAGAACAACAGTAATCAAACGTTGATACAAAAGATTATTCACTTTGTCTTTGTGTCGAATGCTGGTTTGTTTTTGTTCCTATTGTTTTGTACATTTTGTGTATTACTCATCATGATGGGATTATGGCTGAGTTATTTCGTAACTTTCAGTTTCTCAGTTGCTGTTGTAGCCATTTTGATTGTACTGGTTGTTGGTGAAATCCTCCTCTCGGCATTTCTCATCATTACCGACCTCTTAGTTGATGTATACCGTTACGGTTTGTTCTCAGGAACTTATACCCTAAGAGATCCACTGGCATTCAGAAAAGACGGAATCTTTTTACTCGTATGCTGCGTAACTAGTGCAGTTTACATGATTTTCAGTAACTTGTACCAATCATACATTCCAGTAGAAGGTATAAGTCAACGTGTAGTTGGTTTGTACGCTCCAATCGTCTTTTTAGAACACATAAGTTTGTTGTCAACTCTTTTACACAAATAGCTTCAAAGATGGTGTATGTTAATGTTTGGAGGTGGAACGTGTATCTTTATCATCCTCTACAGATACATTAGTAGTTTGTTATGCGGTGCAAAAGATAAGAATCTTTCACGCGCTGAACAATTGCAACGAATCTGGTCCATGGAAGAAGGTCGTATAGCATTGATCAAATACTGCGAAGCAGAATTTAGTGTTGAGAATGCACGCGCATATGACGATTTATGCAAGTACAAGGACGTCAAAGATCCTGAAGAAAAACTCAAACTCGCAAACCATATCTACAACGCATACGTTGGTAGCAGTAGCAGCTTACTACTTGTCAACTCGTCACAATCTTGCAGATCAAATATCACCGAAAAGATGCTAAAGTTACCAAATGATAACGCATCCGCTTTGGAGACTCTATTTGACGATTTCGAGGTAGAAGTAAGAAGCAATTTACAAGACACTTTGAGTAGGTTTATGTACTCGGAGCAATACGCCATGTACAAACGTAAGAGAAGCTCATTCGATAGAGCTGTTAAGAAAGTCTAAGTAATAAATTTTGTTTTTATATTATCACGATTTTAGCAATTTCCGACGAATTCAAACCAATCATCATTCTATTCTGCGAAGAAGCGTCAAGTATATTTATTTTTTATTTATTCCTGTTCTCTTGTTCTTCTTCGCATTCTACTGATTCCTTCTTATCTTCGGCTTATGGGCATCGTAATCACGCATTTGTCACGTAGAATGAAAGATGACGCAGCAAACAAAGGTAAGCTGGCTTTTTTGCTCACCACGTTTCATTTTCTGTGTCGTTGAACTACATTTGACACTTACTAGTGACATTGGACATCTTTAGTGCTTCTTACATAGATTGCTTCTACTAATAAAGATCACTTTTTGCGCCAAAGCATTCACAAACAACAAAAACTAGAGTACACACGCCTCACCATGAGCAATACTACCAATGGAACCGTGCCGGTGTATGATCTTAAAGCGATATTTGATTATCAAGCCTGGACAAATCTAGATACAGCTTTCATGAGCGAAATTATAGCTGTTAACGTATTGTTCCTAGTGCTCGTATTAGTGTTCTTTCGCCAAGAACCACTCAAATCTAGAGGTATCATTCCACATTTGGCCCTAAGTTTCATGTTAATTTCCAACTGTGTGAGAATTGCCACCAATTTCACAACAGTGTTTATTACACTATCGCTAGTACCTATTCAGATTGGAGCCCTGTCCATGGTGTGGATTGGTGCAATTACCCAATGGGTTCGCTACCTGCTAAAGCAACACAGAGAATACAACAAACAGAACAACAGCAACGCGACTATAGTGCAAAAGATATTCAACTTTGTATTCGTTTCGAACGCTGGTTTATTTTTGTTCCTGTTTTTTGCGACCTTTTGTCTGTTACTTGTCATGATGGGAATTTGGCTCAGTTTGTACGTAACACTCACGTTCTCAAGTTCGGTGCTCATCATACTCATCGTTATCATTATACTAGAAATTGCTTTTGCAACGTTCCTCATCTTGTCAGATTTGATTATTGATGTGTACAGATACGGCTTCTTCACAGGAACGTACACTCTAAGAGATCCTTTGAATTTCAAGTTGGATGGTATCTTTTTGCTAATTTGTTGTGCGTGCAGTGCATGCTATGTTATCTTTAGTAATGTGAGTCAATCGTACATGGCCACAGAAGGTATAACGCAAAGAGTTGTAGGCTTGAGAGCACCAGAAATATTTTTCGAACACGTAAGTAGGCTTGTAAAAACTGACAAATAGATCCAAAGATGGTGTCTACTCCTTTGTGCTGGTGGTAGTTGTGTAATCGCAATCTTTAAGAGATGGATTATTGCACTCATTCGCGGAGACAAGGAAGAGAAGCTCTCACGTTCAGAACAAATGCAAAGATTATGGCAGACAGATGATGGTAAAATCGCTCTACTCAAATATTGCGAAGCAGAGTTTAGCGTAGAGAACGCCAAAGCATATGACGACTTGTGTAAATACAAAGACACAAAAGATCCAGAAGAGAAACTCAAAATGGCGAACCACATCTACAACTTGTACATAGGCAACGCCAGTAGTTTGCTTCTTGTCAATGCATCACAATCATGCAAAGCTAGTGTTACAGAGAAAATGTTAAAGTTACCAAACGACAGTGCGTCAGTCTTGGAAACTCTTTTTGACGACTTTGAAGTCGAAGTTAAGAGTAATCTGCAAGATACGTTTGGTAGATTTATGTACTCTGAAGCGTATGCCAAGTACAAACGCAAGAGGAGTTCATTCGACAGAGCCAAAAAAGTATAACGGCTATATAAATATTCTTTTGTTATTTTCGCGATCGTGTTGTTTATGCGAAACATATGATCACGTTTACATCTCGAGTTTAGTTGATTGAAAGTATTTCAATGTCGAATATTAAAGTTGCGTTTGGTCCGATGCCCCATGCTGGGAAACCTTTTGGTCCATATGCGTGATCACCTCTGCATGTTAAGCGTGCTTCTTCTCCTCTCTTCATTGTCAAACCTATGTTTGTTATTAACGCTGATCAAAACGTACATCCTTGATCCCATCCGGTGATAACTTTTCCAACACCTACTTGGAATGAGAAGGGTTGGTTTGTGTCCTTGGTACTCCAGAACTTCTTTCCGTCTTCCAATTTACCGGTGCAGTGAACGGTTATGGTTTGTCCACGTTGCGCAGTTGGTGAGTTTTCTGGTGCAGCTTTTAGAATTTCTTTTGTTACACCAGCGCTGATTTGTTGTGCCATTCTTGTTTGTTTGATCGAGAGTTGACTGAAACTTACAAAAACGGTAACTGAGCATGCAGTATCGTTGTTTCGAAATTTTTTAATTATAATTTATTCCTATGCCAGCTGGGTTCACATGAAGTATTCCCAACTTCGTGTTCCATTCTCGTTCTTAAAGTGCCATCCCAAGTAGTAATGGTCTAATATACAGTTAGTGCCGTACTCTTTTGTCAAAACTAGATCAGTTTTGCTTGGTATGCGCACAGGTATTCCTAAAAATTGAGTTCCAACAGTAGGCCAGATCTCATCATGAGAATAGCGGTGATGATTACGCACGCAGTAGTCACCGGGTGCTGACAAATCGACGCACTTTTGAACTATGGTCACGTCGATAAATCTCCCTGTCTTTGTGTCTATCCATCTAGCATCAATTACATTCATAAGGTCAGGTGCTGGAAAGATCCTATAGTTTGGGTTTATGTCTAATAGATAATTATTCTGCAGGTAGTTCCACATTTTGAGGTTGTATGGAAGTAAGGATTCCAGATCCTCAAGTGTCATCTGAACGTCGATATCGTCGTCTGTAGGAAGTGGTTTCTTCCCCCAAATCCAACCTAGTAGTGTACCATGCGCCAGCCAAAATGTTACGTTGTGCTCTTTTGAAAATTGGGAGAAAGATGCAACCAAGTTAATGAAGATTTCTTCACTCTTCATGTTACCTCGACCTGTACCACAGCCATACCTAAAATCCAAGTGGTGACTCTCTTGACATTCTTTATAGTGTTTCCTAGTGAATTGCAACTGTGCGTTTTGACAAAGAGCAGTCGAGACAAGCAACAGAGCAACAAGTAGAGCAAGTTTCATAGTTGTGAGAGAAGATAAACACTTTTCTCCAAAGCTTCGGTTTAATCTACTTGGAACGATAAATCGCGTTTAATGCTTTCTTTGACGCGCAAGAAAATTAGGAAGATGTAATCCCAAAGAGAGCAAAATGCGCCTTTGGGTTTTGTTATGAACAGGCAAACATAAGCCTGTCACACGAACCGTCTGACGTGATGGCGCTTATTTTAAAAGTAATTTTGATACTTCTATGCTAATGCAGCTTATAGATAACTTATCTAGAAGCTTGATGCAGTCACATCATTACATCAATGATTGAAGTTAGCCAACAAAAGATTCGAATACGACGAGCCACTACAGTTCAAATGCTTGGCAATCGGCACAAATTTCAAGAAATTTAGCTAATAGTTGAAAAGATTTAGCCCTACGTCAAAATTCTTGCAACAGAGCCATCTACAGTTCAGTTTTTATCTTTGTTTCAAGCCAGTGTTGACGTATGAAAGGTCCAAACAACTCAAGCGCATCAAAACAATCATGGGAAACACAAACATAACGGCTAGCTCGAGTGAATCGACGGCAAGTGGAAACACTATTGATACTAGCCTCAAAGAACGTTTTGAGATATTCAAAGAGAACAGAAGGTCTAGAGCCTCGCTAAAAGTCTCCCCTTCTGTACACCAAATACTTGTTCAAGAAATCGAAGCCTCAGATTCGCCGACGTCACCGATAACACCAACAACAGCAACAACACTTGTCGAAAATGCACGAATACTTATGGCTGGTTGCGCAGATACGGGAAAATCAACAATTGCGAGACAGTTGCACACAGTAACGGGAACACCTCTAGTTGCGTCTGGTGACAGTATAAAAGAATCTGTTCTAGTTGGTATGCAAAAGTTGATACAAAAGGCAAACGAGTACGAATACAAAATCGAAGATACAAAAGCAAGTTCGACTATTGCAGAGGCAACAACGTGGAATGAAAAATACATAAAGTTAGTAGAGAAACTATGGACAGAACCAGCGATACAACAAACCTATGAACGAAGAAATGACTTCCAACTACCAGAAAACTTGGATTATTTCTTAGAACGTGCACAATCACTAAAAAAGAAATATATTCCATCAGAACAAGAGATCATTCGACACTATGATCCATCCAGTCACGACATAATAAGATCGTTTCAACTATTTAACAGACCTGTCACCTTGATCGATACACCTGGTAAACGAGACATTCGACCAAACTATGAGAACCAATTCCAAATCA
>JAESGV010001348.1_pt1 | contig 10304 bp, 7 predicted proteins | sample 9269781 | NCBI WGS metagenome assembly JAESGV01 (sample SAMN15741586, study PRJNA653496) | algae metagenome | isolation source: Tildeniella torsiva UHER 1998/13D and co-occurring heterotrophs from... | place: Slovakia: Slovak Paradise National Park, Hrabusice, Kosice Region | collected 2000-01-01
TGATGTAATTTAAAATGGCGTTTTATTCGTAGTATACATTGGAATAACAATTTCAACCTATTTGTTAAAAATATACAAACACTTACCCTCATCAAATCACTCAAACCATGACAAAAGATTTGCTCTTTTTGTTCTTGATACATTTTTGCCATTTTGACAATCGTGCTCCAACGGTTGGAACTATATGTGTGTTCAAATCCAGGAATATCGACGTGCTCATAGTTTCCATTAATTATATCAATTAACAATTGTTCTTTCACAATCAAAACGCGAAGTTTTTGTACCGCCAAAATGCGTTCATTAGCGACGCAGAAAATGTACCACTGTGTTTTACATGGTACTCCCAAATCCCTCAAAAAGAAACCTGTTGTAGTGTTGCAGTTCTCACTAATAGCCGTTTGTATTAAATTTAACATGAACCTAAGATGTTAATATCAAAAGAAGAGAGCATATTACCATTTGTCTTCGTTTGGTAGAATCACGATTGGATTATCTGCAGTCGTAGATTCTTTTGAGCTCTTTTGTATCACATGCACGGCTTCCATGTTCGATAACAAAACTTCTGAAAGATTTCTGCAGAACAAATTTCTGACTTTGAACGTTCTGTCTTGTGGATCAACGAAATTTAACGATGCAGTTATTCTATGTTCGAATATTCTGTCCTTGTATGTCTTTTCCATACGAGAATAGTTGAATAGCAGCGGAAATAGATTGTTTGATGTGACGACGCTACCAGTAAGTTGTATATTTGACAAAAAGGTCTTTTTGCTTTCGTAATATTCTGATGCTATTTGTCGCCACGACTTCTTCTTGATATCGTGTTTCTTCAATTCTCCATGGTGACTGTGTACAACTTGTGGTCGTGTTTCTTTTTCAGTACTGTAACATGGGAATCTGCGAAAAACAAAGTTCAAAGGGGTATGCACTCTTCGCAGCATTGTTGCAGAAAAGTGAGTCCCATTTTACAAAACGAATTTACCAAACAAAATTTCAAAGAACATTTCACTTAGTACCATGTGTAGGTACAAGTACCATCAGAGCACACAATTACGTTTCGTACCTTGAAGCTAGATAACCGTGTGTTTGTACTAAGCGTAATACTGGCAGTCAACCACTAAGCAACAAACAAAAATCAGACAAAACCATGACACTACCAGTTCAAAAATGTTCCCACGCACTCATACAGCAAGAATATTGCAAAAATTTTAAGAAACATTGCACTTTCGTATTCTGCCATATCACGTTGAAAGCACCATACCCCGTTAGATTTATGAAGTTAAGCAACGTCGAGCCCATTTAGTACTGTAGTCGGAGACGATACTGGAACAGTGGGTGCTGAATACCTTTTCTCTCTTTTAATGATAGCAGTGGCCTGCATTCTCAGTATTAGCATTGGTATTTAGAATAAAAGTAAATTGAAGCGTTCATGTAAGCTCAGATATTATTCTTCACAACAGCATTTTCATGCATTCTCATTAGCATTGGTGTTACTCGCATTAAACATAATTTGCTTCTAGTAAGTCCATTACTTTGTTGGCGAGAATCGTGATTAATAACGTATTACTGCCTAGTAGCATTTCTTGGTTGGCAGGTATGTGAGCTGTCAATTTTCAAACCAACTTTGCAAACAAGGATATGACACGAGCCATAGTTCTCGTCTTGTTGTGTGCAATCGTTGCGTTGTCTAACCAATCATTAAAAGATAGAATCCTAAATAATCTCAATAAGGACACTAGCAACTTGCGAGTTGGTGTCGTCAAGGTGGATGCATCTTTACCAATCGGTGTACCCTTGGCTGGATACAACCACGGAGAAAGAAGGTATTTTCTCGTACATAGCCTAACTTTAATTCAGAGTTAAATACTGGCCACTTCCTGAAATCACAAACTACACCGTATTCATGACTCCCAGTATTGGAAGATACGCTCCAACATGGGCCAAGTGTGCTGTATTGGCTCACGGAGACGGTGACAGTGTTGGTTTAATCACTATGGATATGATCGGTGCTGATGGAGGAGTACTTGAACTTGCCTACCTAAAAGCCGTCGAACAAGGTCTTGACGCAACCAAGTTAAAGTTCGAAAACACAATCATGGGTGGTTCTCATTCTCACTCTGGTCCAGGAGCCGTTAGTGGTGAACTATTATGGCAATTGGCACCCGCCACCGATATTCTCGACAATGAGTTGCGAATCGAGTTGGCAACAAACATTGGCAAGTGTTTAGTACAAGCACAACAAGCCATGAAACCAGCCAAACTCGACATTACATATCTCGATGTTGGAAATGTAACTCACAATCGTCGTGCTCACATTTCTCCATACGTCAAGTCCGATACCGTTGATCGTCAATTCACAGTTATTAAAATCGCAGACGCCGCAACTGGTGACGTCATGGCTGCCATTTGGAACTTTGCCATTCACGGTATTTGTTTTGGTGAAGATAACTTGTACGCTCATGGTGATATTATGGGTCAAGCCAACACATTTGTCGAAGAAGCCATGAAGGGAACCATTAGCATGTTCTTCAACTCTGACGCCGGTGATGTAACACCAGCTGGTGGCATGTGTAATTACGACACTCTTCCAAACTTTAAGGGTAGTTACATTATTGCTGATTTGATCATGGGTGCCATCAAGAACATGAACAACTTGACTGATGACGTCAACGTATTTGTCGCTCATCACAACACTGACTTTGGACCCACTAATTTGAACTTGACTTTGGCACGTGTAGCTAACTGCACTCAAGGAGGAATTTTAGACGTTTGCAGTTGGTGTAGCGCCAAGTTCTTGAACTGTGACTTAAACCTCCATTTGGGTTCTAACTGGGTTGAGAACAAACCACGTTTCAATGCCATCAGATTGAACATTGCTGGTCAAGATCACGTTATTGTTACTGTACCAGGAGAAGCGTTAACTGAATTGGGATACCAAATCAAGAACAATGCTCATGAAATTGGTTTCCCCAAGATTAGCATTTTCGGATATGCCAATAGTCACTTGGGATATTTTGCACCTGCTGATGAGTATGAAATCGGTGGTTATGAAAGTGTTATGTCATTTTGGGGAGAAGGCACTGCTGAGTTAGTTCGTCAAGGAGCATTAGAAGCCATGTCCAAGTTGAAACATTAAACTATTTATTTAAATATAAAACTGGCGTTGCTTCTCAATGTGGTAGCACTGCGTTCGATCTTCTAACAGGTAAAAATACTCCTCCTAATATTCAATACCAATGCTAATACTGAGAATGCAGGCCACTGCTATCATTAAAAGAGAGAAAAGGTATTCAGCACCCACTGTTCCAGTATCGTCTCCGACTACAGTACTAAATGGGCTCGACGTTGCTTAACTTCATAAATCTAACGGGGTATGGTGCTTTCAACGTGATATGGCAGAATACGAAAATGCTTCGTTTCTTAAAAATTTTGCAGTATTTATGCTATATGAGTACGTGGGAACATTTTTGAACTGGTAGTGTCATGGTTTTGTCTGCTTGTTGTTTGTTAACCTTGGTTGACTGGCAGGCATGTTACAAATGGGGAACAAACAAGTTAAACATGCCTCAGAAACGCGCGTACACTCACATATTCTTTTGTCACAAGAAACAAAAGAAACACCTATAACATCCATTGATAGAACTATAAATGAAGAGACATTTCACGTTTCTATGAAGAACATTCCATCCGAAGTTGTGCTCACCATTTTGTTATATTTTGATTTTTCAGAGCTCTACAAGTTCCAACGAATATCCAAGTATTTTCGAGCAAGCTTAACGCAATATTTATTCAATGAAATCAAAGAGAATGAGTTCCTGCATACAAAGCGCATAGTAACAGAGGAACAAAAACAAGAAGCAGAGGATATAAGAACTAAATGCAGAAAGGCTGAAAAAACTGGGAGAGCATCACATTATTGTACAGACTTTAATGGTTTCCGATCGTCACGATTTTATTCCAAACTTGCAATAGACGAAAGACAATGCTGGAATGTAGTAAGCGAACACTCAACTGAATTCTACGCACGTGAGAAGCGTCTTCACCTCTCTGATTTACCACCAACTACTATATTTACGTATGACTATGTCGTGGAGTGTATAGATGGCACGTGGTTTCAGTTCTCATACAGATTGAGGAGTAGATTATCAAAAGCATTTTTTAGAAATTTTGAAAACATTGAAGCCAACATTCGAGAAGAAGAAGAGGACGTCTGGTAAATAAGTGATTTACAAGTTACGCAATTAGCAAGTGGGTAACAACAAGGAACACGAAGACACAATATAGCAAACACCAGTGAGAACTCAATACTGAAAGAATTCGCATCAAACACCGAGTAACCGTAGGCGCAATTCAAAATCATACTGTCGACAGTCAAGAATAAAAGATGGTTTAATGCATTCTTTATCTCAACATATCAAACACTGAGGTAAACGAACACGATAAAATAAACTACAATGTTTTCATTGTAAACTCTACGACCAATAGTCAACCGAATCGCTGGTCAACTTTGAATTCTGAAAAACACACGCCAAAACTAACATGGGTTCAGGGTACGTTTCCACCTTTTTTATTTGATTCTTACTCGCTTCTTTTTGTTGACCACTGTTATGTACTATGTCGATACATTTCACACATTGCAATAATATTTAACTATGGATCAATATTTAAATCAAATACAACAGAAAGGCACACGGTATTCTTGCCGCTAGAACATTAACAACCAAGAGAAGAAAGTCAGCTTGGGCAGATAAGGTATACAAAAAGAAGGTTACTGGTACCGCCCTAAAGGCCAACCCCTTCAAGGGAGCCTCCCACGCAAAGGGTATCGTATTGGAAAAGATCGGTATTGAAGCTAAACAACCTAACTCTGCCATTCGTAAGTGCGTCAGAGTACAACTCATCAAGAACGGTAAGAAGATCACCGCTTTCGTACCACAAGACGGTTGCTTGTTGTTCATCGAAGAGAATGACGAAGTATTGGTATCTGGTTTCGGTCGTTCCGGACACGCTGTTGGTGATATTCCAGGAGTACGTTTCATGGTATGCAAAGTAGCCGGTGTCTCCCTTTTGGCCCTCTACAAAGAAAAGAAAGAAAAGCCACGCAGTGTAAGTATTTTCCGAATTTGTTTACTAATTATTGTAGTAAATGGATTGTCTAACGCAAGCAAACAATTAAAAATTATTTTATTTAACATGTTTCTTCTGTTTTATCGTTGTAACTGTAGCGTTATCCGCACAAACAAAAAGCACAAGATAACATCGTACCCAACGGCCGCAAACACTCTAAAAGTACAAAATATTTGTTATTCTCGTAAACTGTATTAAAACAAATGGAACAGATCGAATTAAGCAGCGCTCCTGTCACAGTTGCGCATGTTGAAGCAAAAATCACAACAAAAGACAATATTGAATTGTTCACACGCACTTGGGAGACTGTATCAAAACATCGTGCTACCATTATTCTAATTCATGGGCTAGCGGAACATTGTGGAAGATATGATGCCGTTGCTCGTCAATTCAATCAATCAGGTTTCATCGTTCACAGTATGGACTTGCGCGGACATGGAAAATCAAAAGGCACACCAGTTTTTGTCAAAAAGTTTGAAGACTATCTACATGACGTTGATGCTCTTTTCGATTCAGTCGCGAAAAAAAACTACACAGTCCCAACATTCATTCTTGGACACAGCATGGGAGGTTGCATTTCGTCACTCTATACCATCAAACGTTTATCAGAAAGAAAAGACGTACCTGTTACTGGTCTAATACTTAGCAGTCCTGCACTACTACTCGGAGATGATGTCACACCATGCATGATTGGTTTGGCCAAACTCATTGCTGCTATTGCACCAAAAATGCCAATCCAAGCCATCGACGCCACATCATTGTCTAGAAATCCAGAAATCGTACAAGCAAATATCCATGACCCTCTAGTTTATCACGGAAAGATTAGTGCTCGTATGGGAACTCAATTGGCAGCAGGAATGGAACTTGTACAAAATGGAAGAAAATCCATTACACTTCCAGTATACATTTTCCATGGAACAGAAGATAAATTAACTGCCATCAACGGAAGTAAGGAGTTGTATGCCAATATGGGATCAACAGATAAAACGTTAAAGATTTGGGAAGGATACTATCATGAAACGATGAACGATGTAGGTAGAGAGAGCGTTATTGAAGGCATACTAGATTGGATTGAAGCTCATATGGTTGGAGAAACACCTGTTGTTGAGGAAAAGGTAGAGATAATTGCGACACAACCAATAGTAGCTGCTGAGGAAGTGAAACCAGTGGTGCAGGAAGTAGTTGTTCAAGAAACAGTCGTTGAAAAGACTGAAACAGTCGAACCAGTAGTAGAAGCTGTAGTCGTTCAAGAACCAGTAGAAGTTAAAGAAAACGAACTATTAACTGCAGTTTCCTTGGACGAATAAAAACGTCTACTTTCTGAAGCTTATGCTTTTTAATCATTTTCTGTAATTTGTACACTAGTACCAGCACTTGATCCGTACGACAGTTGTTTCTGTGCTAGTTTGAAATACATTCCACGTTTTTCTATCAACTCATTATGTGTTCCCTTCTCTACAATTTCTCCATTCTTCATGGCGATGATCACATCACAATCTTTGACTGTACTCAATCTATGAGCAATAACAATTGTTGTTTTACCCACCATCAGTTTATCCAGTGCAGCTTGTACCAACGCTTCTGCTTCAGTATCCAAAGCAGATGTAGCTTCGTCTAATAGTAACAAAGATGCGTTTTGTAACATGGCACGTGCGATAGCAATACGTTGTTTCTGTCCTCCTGACATACTTACACCACGTTCACCAATCACAGTATCGTAACCATCAGGTAAGGAGATGATAAAGTCGTGAATATTTGCTGCTTTTGCACTTGTAATTACTTGGTCCATAGTTGCTTTATCATCCACTGCGTAGGTGATATTCTTTCGAATTGTTGTCGCGAAAAGCACAGGTTCTTGCGTTACGATCGCAACATTCTTGTGAAGCCAATCTGGATCTATATCTGTAATTGATACACCATCTAGTGTAATTTGTCCTTCCTGTGCTTGATAGAACCGTTCAATCAAACCAGTAATAGTAGATTTTCCACTTCCTGACTCTCCTACTAGAGCAACGTGTTGACCATGTTCTATTTTTAGTGAAAAATCTTTCATTACAACTACGTTTGGTCTACTTGGATACGCAAATGAAACATTCTTGAACTCGATATCACCAACAAGTGGTTTATCAAGTGGAGCTCCACCTTTGATTTGTGGTTCACGATTGATCACTCGCAAAATTTGTTTCGACGACGCTACAGCTTTGCTAACGTTTGACATTTCAATCATGGCAAAAGTTAAACCCATTACTGCAAATGTGACGTTACCAGTAACTTGAGTAAGAGCACCAGGTAAAAGTGTACCTTCAGCAACGAGATTTCCACCATACCACATGGTTAGTGCTGTATCTGCCCATAAACAGAAGAAAATTCCACCCATGGAGAGTGCAATTGTCAAATTTTCTCCTAATCCTGCCCAAAGTAACTTTCTCAGATCGTTAGCGTAACGTTTCTGTTCTCTTTCTTCTGCTGCCATAGAACGAACAGTTCGAATAGATCCAATTACTTCTGTAGCTGTGATCATTGCTGATGATTGGTACTGTAGGCGTTTCTTGGTAAAGTACATGATAAACACGTGTAGTATTGTGAAAATGATGCCAATCGTTCCCAATGCAACGAAAAATTGTACGATACTCATTTGCCATGAACTCACAAACGCAAAAATAATACCAACAACGAATTGTGAAAGGTTCTGAACAACTGTTGACAGTTTTGTAGTCAAACCATCACGTACCAAAGTAACATCTTCTGACATGGAAGACATGAGTTTTCCTGCACGTACAATGTCAAAGAAACCCATCTCCTGAGCCATGATTCTCTCAAAGTATTTTTGTTTGATGTTCTTGGCGACTCGTTCACTTGCCAACGACGAAAAAAAGTAGTTGACTGCTTGACTAAGAGCAACTCCTATTCCAAGTACCATGATGAATTGTGCATAGTACGCGAGTTGCGCAGGTATCGAGTAACCAGGTGGGAATGGAATTGATGAGCCATCAGAGTTACGTAGCGGTGTCACAGCGTTCGTGATTTGACCAAAAATGTATTGTGCAATAATGATTGATGCACCGAATCCTGCTGCTCCAATACACGATATCAATATATATAAAGATTCTGGTCCCATGACTAGGAAGATCGGTAAGAATGATCGAATCTTTGGTTCATGTGGATCTTTGACTTCTTCAATGTTTGTAAAGTTTTTGAGTTTCTTTTCAGTAGGTATCGTATCAGTGTCTTCGATCTTTTGAGCAACTTGTTCTATTTCTTCAAAAGGTCCTGACGATTGTGTATCTGTGCTTGTATCAGAATCTGTTCGTTGGTCGTCTGTGTTAGTACCCTTGTTTCTTTGTTTTGAAGCAAGGTATGAATAGTATCCATTCTCTTTGTCAATGAGTTGATCATGACTACCCATTTCAACTACGATACCTTGTTTCATGACAATAATTACATCACAGTCTTGAATAGTCGATAAACGATGAGCAATAACAATGGTTGTTCTTCCCTTCATGAGTTTATCGAGAGCGTCTTGTACAAGTGATTCTGACTTTGTATCGAGAGCACTTGTTGCTTCGTCGAGAAGTAGCATACTCGGGTTTTGTAGTACTGAACGAGCAATAGCAATGCGTTGCTTTTGACCACCTGAAAGTGAGACACCACGTTCTCCAATGATTGTATCATAACTAGTAATGTTAGAATAATATCAAGTATACTTACCCTTCTGGTAGCTTGACAATAAAGTCGTGTGCGTTGGCAACTTTGCATGCTTCGATGACTTGCTCTTCTGTGACTGGTATTAACAACTTTTCGATCTCTTCTTCACTCTTTCCATCTAGTTCTGCTTGTTTCTGAATGTTGTAGTTGATTGTATCAATAGCATAGGTCACGTTCTTGTAGATTGTATTTGCAAAAAGTGTTGGTTCTTGTGAGACTATACCCAAGTGTCTGTGAAGCCATACTGGATCTAATTTTCTAATATCTACACCATCTACTGTAACGAGTCCTTCATTTGGTTCATACCACTTCTCCAGTAGACCAATGATAGTTGATTTTCCGGAACCTGACTGACCAACAAGTGCGACAGAAGTACCAGGTTGGATATCCAACGTGAACTTTTTCAACACTGCAACTTTGGGCCTAGTTGGGTATCTAAATGTGACGTTGTTGAATGTGATGTGTCCCTTGATAGTTGGTAGCGTTTCACCACCTTTATGACGAATAGCAGGTTCCCTCATCAAAACGTTCAAAAGAGCGATTCCTGACGACTGTGCTTTGGCTACTTTTGGAACTGTATCTAACAACTGATGAACACCAATCACAGAGATAACAATGTAACCCCAAATCTTGATCAAATCGGCGACTGTCATATCTCCTCTACCCATGAGTATTCCTGCATACCAGATCGCAAGTGCAACTCCTCCCCATACAGCAAATGCGACTATGGCGAATGTTACACCACTAACGGCACCTGATAATATACCAGTACGACTGACGTTCTGTATCTCACCTGCATAGCGTTTCAACTCTTTTGTTTCTCCAGCCATAGATCGTACTACTCTCATACTTGATATAACTTCATTGGCAGTAGATACTGAAACAGCGAGTTGTTTGGTAGAGTATCTTGCTAACAAATCCATGAGCAAACTTCCAATTCCAACTGATACTAGAGTAATAGGAATACTTGTAAAACCTAGTAGTGCAACTTGCCAACGAGTGACTAGCGCCAAAATAATACCTATGATTGCTTGGCCAAAGAATTGAGCAAAATTGAGTAAATTTTCGTTCAAAATTGTCAACATGTTGCTAACATCTTCACTTAGTGACTTGATGAGTGATCCTGACGACTGCAGGTCAAAAAATCCAATCTCTTGACGCATCACGCTGTTGAAATACTCGCCTTGTAGGCGTACTGATATGCGTTGGGCAGCCAACGATAAAAAACTCTTTGCAAAATAGGCTGCAAATGCTGCGCCAATTGCAATGTATGTCATATTTAGTGCAGCAGCACTAATAAGAGCTTTGATACCTTGAGCATCAGCAGTAGCGATTCCGCCTAGCATATCTCCCATCACACCGAAAAAGATGATAGGAATCGCACCCATAACCATCGCACATAGAAAGCCAAGTACAATAAAGATTGCATCGAAGCCTATGAACGGTATTAAACGAACCATTGTCTTATAGTTTGG
>JAESGV010001349.1_pt1 | contig 10302 bp, 8 predicted proteins | sample 9269781 | NCBI WGS metagenome assembly JAESGV01 (sample SAMN15741586, study PRJNA653496) | algae metagenome | isolation source: Tildeniella torsiva UHER 1998/13D and co-occurring heterotrophs from... | place: Slovakia: Slovak Paradise National Park, Hrabusice, Kosice Region | collected 2000-01-01
GCACCGATCAATGGTTCGGAAGTATATTGGTTCTTTTGACGATGATAGTTGTATGAAGTCGCGCAAACGATAAAAATGAAAAGTGTTGTGCATAGTAACTCTCCACCAATGGCTTTGATGAGCTTTGCGTGTCAGTGAGTTGTACAAACACATACTAGGATTCTTTTTGTTCTGTTTTCTGCTTTCATTTTCATTTGTTCTTGAACTATTTTGTTGAGTTCATCTTGTTGTTCAGTCCCTGTTGGTTCCTGACGACCACCGATGGTGATCTCCTCCAAATCGTTACGTCTAGACATTGTCTATGAGTATGTGAGAACTGTCAGAGCGCCAAAAAATTTGTTGATAACAGCCAATCCCAAATTGGAAGAGTCAACCTGTTCAACGTCAAATTGTAACGGCTATGAGAACATGCAATCCCAACGGAGAAGAGCACATGCAACGGTTGTTGGTATCGTTCATCAGGAGATCTTGAGGGATGCAAATGTTCGCTTTGCTTTGAAATACATTTTATTTTTCACCCGTCACTGCTTTTCGTAGCAACTTGTTATACTCTGCGAACTGTGCTGCCAGTGCTTTATCTGTTTTTATGGCATTCATTACTTCTGCACTTGATGCCCTTCGTTGTACAAATGGAATCAACTTGTCAAACTTGGCAGGATCTAGATTCATAGTGATGTATTGGATGTTTTGGAATACAGAGTCGACTTTGCCTGCGTTCATTTGTTGCAACAAGGATACTTCCTTGTTGACATGATCTTGAACATCAAATTCTTCGGCCAACATTGCTGTAAGAGCATCTTCATGTGATTGGAATTTAGCTTCACGGAGTAGTGCTGCCCATCTATCCATATCTTCTGTCTTGATTTCTTCACCAACGGTATTAACAAACTTTTCACCCACTTCTCTCTCAGCGTCTGTTAATGGCCTTTGTGCAAGTATCTTATCGTACAATGCTCTTCTCTTTGTATTCATTTCAAGGTTTGCCAAAGCATGTTTAACACCAACGTATTCTGAATCTGAATCATCTGATTCTGATTCTTCTTCACTTTCCTCGTTTGATTCTTCATCTTTCTTCTCTACATCTAACGATGAAGATTTGCCCAAAAATCGTTCAAAATCGTCTGTCTCGTCTCCAGTCTTTTCCAAACTCTTGTCGTCCCAATCAAATACATTATCTTCTTCTTCTTCTTCGTCTTCTCTATCTTCCAATCGTAATAGTTCTTTTTCTTTCTTTCTTTCTGCTTCCAATTTGACTAGATCGACGCTACCTGATTCAGCCTCATCGAGGATCGCCAATAGATCTTTGGAAATTCCTTGGCCATGTCCTTTCCATGGGTCGCTTTCATAATTCTTGCTAGTGGTGTACAAGTAGAAGCCGTCTGGATCGTTTTGTGCAATTAGTTGAAGCACTTCTTGCTGGAATTCTTCACCACCTTGAGCTAACGCTTTCGACAATTTATCTTCAATTTCGTCCATCTTTTCTTCTTGCTTTTGTTTTTCTGCTTCTTGTTTCTTGTATACAGCACTATCGTATCTTGGTACACCTTCCATGTCAATAATTCCTGTTTCGATGGCATGAATATCGAGTCTTTCTTCCATTCCGTTGTATAATTCTTCTACTGGATCAAATTTCAGAATCTTGATGTATGGATACATGATATCAGTGTAGAAGGGGAATAGTTGCGACAAATGAGTGACAACTTCACTGTCGCCATCATCACTAACTTCTCCATCTGAAGTACCACTATTTTCACTATCACTACCACTCTCCTCAGGAGTAAGTTCTACTTCCTCGGCGGCTTCTGGGTCTTGTTCCTCTTGTGAGTCGTCAACATCTGATTTTGCATTTGGTGGTGTAGAATACTTGAGATCTGTAACTGGCGTTCCGTACTTTCTTTCGAATTTGATTTCTTTTATCTCTTCATCAGTCATGTCGCTATCTATTTGTGGTTTGTATGATTCGTACAAATTGTTGAATGTTTGTACTTGTGCCTCTGTCACCATCATTTCAAGTGCAACTTCGTCATTCACACCATACTTGCCAGGTCCAAACATGGTTGGTACAAGTACGCGACCTGGATTGAGTTGTCGTTCAATGTGAATTTCCAAATTCTCTGGTGTTACATAATGTTTGCGTTCTTCTGCATAACGTCTCAAAAAGGCTACTCTTGCTGACGATTCGATAGCTTCCCTATTTAATCGACTTTGGTTGCTTTCGCGTGCAAGACGTTCTGTTTCTTCGCGTAATATTTCTTGCATTTGTTCTTCACGAGCCATGTTTTGGAATGAGATGGCACGTCTTTGTCCTCTACGTTTGAGTACTTTCTTTTCGTAGTCTTTGAACACTTGGACGGATTCCTCATTTCTTCTTTCTTTTTCTTGGTTGTATTGTTGGAAATAGTGTTTTCGCAATTCTGTCATTTGGTCCTCATAGACTGATCTACGCATAATACGCTCCTGTTGTGGCGTCATAAATGGAATGTTTTCATTCTCAAGATCTAGAACTGGTACTCCACTATTTTCTTTTGGGTCTAGTTTGGCATCCTTTCTAATCGCTTGTACCTTTCCAACAGATTGTGTCCATTGTTTTTTCGTTGTTTTGTTTAAAATTTTGTTCTTGGTAGCGTAGCTTCTAAAGATAAAGCTCGCTTCGCACACATGTTGTGTGGTCACAAGCCGCGTTCTGGCATGCAATAGAGTACTGTACATTGTTTGTGAAAAAGTGCAAGAGTTGAGTAGGTTACAAATCTAACAACTACGAAGCAACACCGTTAAGCGTTCTCATAGTGTGGATTTTTTTTATTGGAGACAGTGGTGGTATTTGTGATCCTATTCTTTGATGTCCTATAACCAATCGTTGCGGTAATGATGGAGCAATAGGAACGGTGGGAGTAACTGGTGTGCCTTTGCTAACGCTGGGTGACGTTGGTGTTGTACGCAGTGATATAGTAGGCCGACCAGGTGCATTAATTGGAGTACCTACACTTTGTGTAGGAGATGGAGTGCTCACGCTTTTCTTTGGTTTATCTCCTAGTGATGCCAACAGACTTATTGTTGGAGATGTATTCCAATCTGAATTATTGACGCCACCAAAACTCATATTTTCACTTTTGCTGCTCAAATCCTTCATGAATGAAGCAACATCATAGTCTAGAAGCCAGTACAAACTACTACTATTTGTACTACTCAACGATGATGATAATGGTCGATTATTCATCATATAACTACATATAACGACATCACCTCTTGGTGCAAGCGAGCTCGTTGGAAAATACGTTTGAATTCGCGTATTCAACTCTAACCGTGGCGATGATTCATCATTTGGAACCGACGCATGAGAACATAACATTCTTCTATGTATGGTTTTTGCTCCAGTCCAATCGTACGTTACATGCAACCATGCCTGGCATCTAAATCGACCTCCAAGCCAAGATTGTAAATCTTTGTTATGACTCAACGTGGAAGTGGTACGCTCGTATATATCTTTCGAGGTATCTTGTGGAATGTATAGCACACGTACTGTTTTTGCGAGTGGGTCGTTTTCTGAATCGGAATGTCTTGGTGACATGAAAGAACGTAGTGACATTAGCGGTGGTCGTGCTCCTGTTGGAGAACCAGGTGTCATTTGTGTTCGAGGTGATGATGCTGTTTCAGGAACGTTCGAATTATTTGTATTCGAATTTGCAGTGCGTGGTGATGGAAGTATTAAAGGTGAGAGGAAACTCTTCATAATTTCTGTTTTTGTTTGTGGTGATGGGTTAATTGGTTCGTCTTCCGAATCTGAATCGTCGACAGAGTTCATTAACAATTTCTTTGTATTTTGCACGGTAGGTGAGCTTGGACTACGCTTTTCTTCCGCTCGCCTATCTGTTGCGAATTTGAATGCTTCAATTTTTGTCTTTTTTAGTGTTACCTTCTTTCTTGCTGAAGGTGAAGTTGGAGATGATGGCGAAACGATTACTTTCCCAGTTCCATTGTATTGTTTTACTTTGATTTCTTTTGGTCCCTTCTTTGTCGGTGATGGACTCGCTCGTCCGGTACTAGGACTAACAACAGGTACATATGTGTGCAACTCTGTTAGTTCTTTTCCAGCCTCGTCTGCGAATACAACCCTTCGTCTGGGATTATAAATATTTTTTTGAGATGTAGTTGAATCATCCAGGTCTTCTACAGGAGTACCTGGAATAGGTGACGAATTGTCACTCATGTTATCATTGTCTAGCGATAATCGTAGCAATTTTGAATGTGGTTCTTTCGAATCCAATTTTTTTAATGATTCAAGTGGTTTCTTATTAAGAGATGTCAGCAATGCAGGCTGTGCGCTATTGCTGTTCATATTAACATCTCCTAAAGGGAGAGTGGTATGGCTGGTATTTGAAATTTCTGCTACAGTAAATGGTCAACGCAGTTGGTGCAATACGCGAGACCCGTTACGAAACAAGTTCCATACTACCCTGAAAAGTCATGATTTTCACCTTTAGGAATCAATTTTGTACTTATGTGGTAAACTCTCTACGTTCTCGGTTGCTCTTACGATCTAGTGTCCTGTAAACTTGAGTAAAGTGTTGCTGCTTGGTGAGGCTTTTATGCAATTGCTCAACTTTTGATACTAACTCTGTATAGTCTCGATAAAGAGTGGTAGAATCACCACTATCTACTCTTTTCCTTCTATTTATCGTATGAAGTGTTTCTCGTATATCATTTAACGATTCTACAGTAATGTACACTTTATCTGTTAGCGCAGCTTCAGAAAGGCGTTCTTCTTTCCTAGAAGAGCGACCAATCTTGGAAATGAGTCGAATTATTTTTGTCTTCTTTTCATCGCTAAATCGATGCTCATCTTTTACATCTTGAATTAAGAGTGAGCCAAGTCTTCGTATGGCTTTTGTTGTTCGAATCCATTCGATTAGTAATTTTATTCTTTCTTCCGTTGTCGCTTGTCCATGAGTAGGTGCTCGTTTTGATTTATGTTTTGGCTCTCCAAAATCAAAATTTGTAGAAATAGAACTTCTTGCAGAGTACGTTCCCGTTTCTTTGGAATCTTGCATTTTAAATAACATGTCATCTTTTTCTGCGAGAACGTTTGTTAACCTGTCAATTACTGTTCTACAAGTCGTTATCACTTCAATATCAATTGTTCTGTTTGGTTGATTTTCAATCATAAAACTCATCCGTTTGATTTCTTCTTTGATACTGAGCAACACAGCGACATGCTTCTCTCGTAACAGTCGCGTAGAATCATTTGAATCTTTTCCTGCTTGTGATCCGAGCGACGTTCGTGCTGATTTACTAGTAGAGATTGAAGTGTGCAACGCATCTTGTAAATACGAAAAATCTCTTTCGTGTGCTTGTTTGAGTTCCGAATTTTGGGCAGATAATGCTCCTATTTGACTATTCAAAAAATTGATTTGATTTTCCAAGTCTTCTTTTTCGACATGTAATTCTCTATTCTTGATATCGTCGTGCCTTCTTTTGTCAATTAATTTCAAATGGTTCTTGAGCATTGAAATTGCAGTGTTCACTTTATCGAGTAACTGCAAATCAGTGATAGGTCTTTGAGCATTAAATTTGGCTTCTATGAGTTGTAAATAGTATTTTTGCTCTTCTGACATGTCCTTGATAAACAATTTCAAATTTTTAATTTCTTCCGTTTGATTTTCATCTTTTTTCGAGAATAACTATTTGTTAGTTGTAATTGTAACAAATACTGTTTTGATTTTATCGATTTGTTTCTTAAAGATTGTCTTGTCGGAAGTGATTTGCTCGGTGAGTCGTTCAAAATGTTGTTTGTATAGTTTGAACAACGCTTGCTGTTGATCATCAACGTCATCTGATTTCAGAGCGAATAAGTCAGTGTGGAGTTGTTTGATGTGCTAAATTGTTACCGAGTGAACGCATAACTTACTCCGTATTGTGCAGTCAATTCTTGTATCTTTTGATCTTTGAGTTGAATCTCTTCTAATAGATTTCTATCCTCTGGTTGTATTACTTCTGGCGTTTTCTGATGTATCTCTACTAGCTTATCAACTTTTGCTTGAATATCTGAAATTGTTTTCATGTATTGTTCGTCTCTTTGCGCGTACGTTCTCTTCTCTTTCTCGAGGTTCTGAATCTGCGTCTTGTACGAGTTAATTAGCGTCTCATGTTCTTCATGGCTTGACACGTACAAATCTTTTGCATCGTATACGCCTTTAAGGTGCGACACACGATTCAGTAGCTCTCGTTGCCATTGTATTTGATTGAGTTGTTCCTGAAACGCTAGAATCTCGTTCAAGATTGCTTCTTTTTCTTGTTTAGCATGTTTCAACGCGTTTCGTTCTTCAGTCGTTCTCGGATCAGTGATTGCTCTATTCTGTCTATATTCTTCTTTTGGACTTTTTGACTCTTTTGTATCTTGTATTAAGACCTCTACTTCTCTTAACTCTTGATTTTTCTGAGAAATTTCTTTCCGTAGTTCGGTCAATTTCTTTTCCATTGTTTGATTTTTTTCGTTCAGGATTTGTTCATCTTCTTGCAAATCGCGTATTCGAATAGTAATTTCTGACAGTTTTGTTCGTGTTTCTTGTACTTCTGCTTGCATTTCTGCGAACTTTTTTCATTCTTGATCCTTTTGTTGATTTAGTGAGATTAGCGTCTCCTTGGCTTGGCTGCATGCCTCATCAATCTTTGATTTTGTAACTGCAATCCGTTGAACCTCACTTTCAACGTTTGCTACGATTTGCTGTAGTTCGTTGAGTTTGTTTTCTGCTTCTAGTATACTGTTCTGCTTCTCTTGCAGCTCTGCAGTTGTCATATCTTGGAATTCTAGCTCTTCGTTCTCTTTTTGTTCATACTTGCCTAGTTTCGTCTTTAACTCTTCTATCGTACTCGTTTGAAGATTTGTTTGTTCCATTAAATCCTGTATCTCTTGTTGGCTACTCCTTGCCGCCTCCTCAACATCCTTTTGTATCTGCTGAACAAGTAAACTTTGATTCTCCAACTCTTTCAATGACGACATGGCCTGTTTATACTTTTCCAGATTTGTTTTACATTCTTTTTCCAGTGATGCAATCTTTGCTTGCTGTTGTTGCTTCTCTCGATGACTTCTTTCACGTAACGAATTTAATTCCAATTCGACTTCTGTTAATGCATCTCGTAGTGCTTCTTTTGACATCATTTCAAATTTGTTAATGATTCGTTTGACTTGTGAATCACTAGCACTGGATGGACTATCTTCAATCGAATGAGAAGCAGGAGATTTAATTCGATTTCGTTCCGGTGTAACTGCAACTTCATCAAAGAGTGCTGTAATTCCGTGCTGCGCAAGTTGTGTCGTTAGTTGTTCTATTGTTTTATCTCGATACGTTAGAGCATCTTGTAGCTCAGTAATTCGAGAACGCAAATCGTTATTTACAATAACTTGTGTACTTGCTCCGATAACCGTTTCTCTACTCTCTCGAATAGCATCTTCGTGTTTGGATATAAGTGATTTTAGATTTTGTACATTATGCTGTTGACCATTCGATGAGTTCTTCCACAACTCTACTTCGTTCAAGAGTCGTATTCGCTCCTCTTCTGCATGCTTTTTTAGTGCGTTGTTTATCTCTTGCATTTGACTCAACTCTGTTTGAAGATCAAGAATCTTTTTCTGATCTTTTTCGAGTTCTTCTCCTAATTTTATCATGTTCATCTCGATTTGATCCTGACCAACAGTTGGTTTGACTTGCAGTTGTTTCTTTAGCATTTCATTGTGTTGTTGTAGTGAATTTCGTTCCATTGTGAGATCATCTATAGCCAAGCGAGCCTTAGTCTTCCAAGAGTTCACTGTCGCTCGTATAAACTTGTCCATCTCTTCGATGTTATCAACTTGAACGTTTGGTGATACATCAGCTTCAGGTAACACCTCTCGAAGCACGCTCACGATAGATCCAAACGAAAACGATGAATCAGGTAAAACTTTTGCTTTTCGTAGCGTATTGTTCAAATTCTGTTGTATCGATTCCAATTGTTCCAAGTTCCTACTTTGCATGTCCAAATTGGCTTGTAACCGTTGTCGATCTTGCGTATTTGATTCTGACGTACTATCATCAAGAAACGAAATACTTTCGATAGATGCATTCGAATCGACATCTGCATCGAGTTCTTTCAACCGTCGTATCAACTCTTGTCTTTCTAATTGCACTCTTTTAATCTCAATTCTTACTTGTTCCAAATTTGATGTTATTTCATTCAAATCGTGCAAGTTACTATTTGATTAAATATTTAGAATTAAATTACTTGAGTTCTGATTTGGAAAGTTCTTGTGTCTTTTCGCGTGCTTTTTTCAGAAACGCAGTAATGTTTCGCTCATGAGCTCTTCCACCATCAATTTTGTAGAATTCTATTTCTTGTTTGAGAGTATACAACTCCTGGTGAGCGATAGATAACTCTTTTGTCTTCTTTTCCAACTAATTTGTTAATGATTTGTCGCTGCACGTACTAGTAAGTTTTTCGTATCGATTTCTGCTAGTAGCTCTTCTATTTTCGATTCTGATTGCGCGTTACTATTAGATGCAGAAATCAACTGCTTTGATTTCTCACTAAGTTCGATATTGGAATGTTTCGACTGCGTTTTCAGATTTGTTAATTCTTTCTCTTTCTCTTCCAAGTGAAATTCCAACTCTTCTATTTCCGCTACAAAGTCAAATATTGAACTATTCATACCTCTTAAAAATCGTTGTTTCGAATTCTCTCGTTCAGAATCAATTACCTGGGCTTCATCAAGAACTTGTAGTGTTGATAGTTGAAAAATAATGTACAATCTCGCGTGTTCCAATTCTTGATATTTGTTACCAGCGATGATACTCAGGTGCGTAAGGTTATCCAAACACTGCAAATGTTTTACATCTTCTAGCTTTGTCGTTAACAGCAAAAACTAAAACGTACTGCCGATAATTTGTTTCTGACGGCGAGTAAAGTGTTTAACGACTTTAGCTTTTCGAAAAACCGTTTTGGTGGGAGTTGTTCTATTTGGTTCCCACTAACGTCTAGTATTTCTAGTTTGCGTAACACTTCTAGTGGTTCGATTTTAGATATCATATTGTCACGAATAATAAATTCTCGAAGATTGACGAGTTTTGAAATGTTTTCGATTTTTGATATCAAGTTTCCACTCAGATTCAGTTTTATCAAACTGGTAAATCGGTCCAAATTCTCCATGACGCGAAACTGTTCTCTATGGAAACTAGGACTCAAATCCAACTCGACAACCTCAACGTTAGTACATTAAAAATATTATTACTGTCCCAAATTGTTTGATCTCCTTTTTCGTTGCTTTGATGAGGACATCATCGGTAATGTAACGAATAATTTTATCGCTCGATTTTGGACTTCTTGTTGGACTCGATTTAGGAGATAGTTTCGCGACGCTAGAACTATTCTTTGGCGAGCCTAGCTTTATGTCACCAACACGGAAACGACTTGCCATGTTGTAAGGCTAGTTTGAACAACTGACGCGGCAAAAGCAACGTTGAAGAAGAACAACGTGCAAAGCATAACGTTATATTTTTTTATGTCTTTACAGTAGATTTGACGTGCGCACTACTCATTTTCCAAGATTTTGTAGATCTGGGTTCTTTAGCGCTAAATAATAAGGATGCTCGTGACCTGTAAAAGTCCAAAAGTCCTCTGGTCCTTGTCTGAACAAGGTTGGTTGATGCGTGTAGTTTGCATCCTCTCGTGTTTTGCGTAACTCACGTTGAGTTGTTTCAACCTTGTTCTTTTCTTCTGCTGCCGCTTGAACGTCGTTGTTTTGGATAGCAATTGTTAGATTTGTCCACAACTTTCTTGATTCGTTTTCTAGTTGTGCTTCTTTTGGTGGAACATTCTTGGGAATAACTTTGCAGGTGCGTGCATTGAAAAACTCTTCTTCATCTTTGGATGAACCCAACATCTTTCTCTTCTTGATTTTTAGAACGTTATTCCATTTGCCAGAAATAGTGTATGCTGTATGTCCCTTTTTCTTGATTTTTCCACTAACAACATTATACTCTCCACCAAACATTGGCTATTTCGTTAATAAAAATTTAAAACATACTTTTGATTTAAAGTCGAGTTCTGTTGACATTCCAGTCTTCTTGCAGGAGATCGTTGTTTTGCCTCCGATTTCCATAATCAATCTACCAAAAATAACACCACGTGCATAAATGTTTGGCCAGGTGCAACAGTAGATTTCGTTACGCTCTTTGAATGTAATTTTAACCATGCCGTCTGCCATCCTATTTTTGTTAGTTGTATATATTGTGCGACATACGAAGCAGCAGAGTTTCCCAAAAACTTGGATCT
>JAESGV010001350.1_pt1 | contig 10298 bp, 7 predicted proteins | sample 9269781 | NCBI WGS metagenome assembly JAESGV01 (sample SAMN15741586, study PRJNA653496) | algae metagenome | isolation source: Tildeniella torsiva UHER 1998/13D and co-occurring heterotrophs from... | place: Slovakia: Slovak Paradise National Park, Hrabusice, Kosice Region | collected 2000-01-01
ACAATCGTGAAAATAATCTTCACTGGGACTATGTTGATACAACGAATAGAGAACGACCACATATCACAGATAATAGTGTAAACATACTAGTCGTAGGAGATAAGAACGTTGGTAAAACGGCACTAATAGACCAGTATGTAAACGGAGTGTCCCAAACAACTGCACAAACGTAGGAAAAATTCGGAAAAATACTAAACAATTATAGAACACGACAAAAACAAATCATATCTGAAGGAAAAAACATTATACTAAATATCACCGAATGCAACGACGAAACGTTTTCATCGTACGTGTAGAAATTACAATACTTATTTTTTAGGCTGTTACCCACAGCACATGGTGTTCTAGTTGTATTTGACGTGACAGCAAACGATACTTATACTCATGTTAATAACTATTTACAAAAGATTCGACAACACTCCAAATACCACTTGGCAATCATAATCGTCGGTAATAAAATCGATGACACTCTTCGTGATGTTGCGGAAAAAACCGCAGAAGAATTTGCAATGCAAACAGGATTCAGATACTTTGAAACAAGCGCACAACAAGGAACACAAGTAGATGCAACATTTACTGCCTTATTACGTGGCGTTCACGAACGATTTACATTATAAAGATTTTTATTGTGACCACAGTGGTGTACCTTCCAGTTTCATCGCTAACACAAAAGCGTGTCCCATAGGTCTTGTTGCATCGTTTAGTACATCAGTTAACGTACTACCTTGTCGAACATAATCGTAACCATCAAAATCCCATAACCATACACATTGAGTTCTATTTGGATCTTGGTAAATCTTTTTAAGCTTTTGGAATGCTTTTGTTTGTTCAACTGCTGTCGAGTACAATGGTGCATAAATTTGTTTTCTTGCGTCAATGTAGCCGAGTTTTTGTCCGTCCCACAAACTGTACAGTGGTTTTGCTCCTCTACCCATAGGAAATCGTACAGGTTTATCATCATTCCAGCCATTCTTGGCCCAAGTAAAGTACTGTTCAGTTGGCTCATTATTAGTATCTACACGATCACTATAGACTTTTGCGTATTGCCAAGCGTTTTCAAGATTTTTTGCAGTATGCCCACCGTACATGGGTATTGGACCTACAAAGAATGGTGATAGGCCTTTACTCCACTCTTCTTTTGTTCTAGAGGTAGTGTTGACAACGAGTGGAGGTTCATCTCCACCACTAGTATTGTAGGGTTGATCGTGAGGACCACAAACCATAACAGTGGTTAATGGTACACCTGTGGCTGGTGGTGGTTTAGTGATTGTCGCATCTACGATGATGGGTAGGCCTGACAGGTTTGTTCCGTTCAATAGTAATGCTGTTTCAACAGATTCTTCATTTTCAAACTCGACAAATGCATATCTCTTTTGCGATTTTTTAATCATTTTGCCATGACGAATTTTAACGCTAGTAACTGTTCCACATCCTCCAAAGAAAATAGATAAGTCTTCTTCCGTGATTGTGTCAGCGAAATTACCAACCCATACAGTGTTTTGTGTGCTCATGTTCGTGTATTTGGAAATTGAAGGTGACCAGTTGTAACAATGTCAAACACGCAAATCTCCATCTATGATGGTGATAAGTATGAAGCTCTACAGGACAATGTAGTTTCACCAGTCACTAAAGTTAGTTCGCATGATGGCTCAGTAATCTTTGTTTTAAATGATGGGAGAGTATTTGCTTTTGGAAAACGGTTGTGGTCAGTTGGGCACAGGAAACAATGTAGCTGTCGAAGAACCAATAGAGATAGAGCTACAAGACGTTATAGACGCAAAATAGGAGAACTGAAAACACTCTTTGTCACCCGAAATAATGCGTAGCTGGTTACCGAATCAAAAAACAGAAAGTAATGTTTATTTTAGATTATGACATTCAATTTATTACATCTGGAAATAAAACAATACTAGATCTTTGCTGTGGAGCGTTCCATGTGGCGCTTTTGAATAGCGCAGGGTAACTATACAGCTGGTGAAGCTGGAGGTAAACAACGAGCAATGGAAGGAGATTATAACTTACATGCTGTAGATGATGTTTCTGTATTTACATCATATAGTAAGGTATTCTATTGTGGGCATATGCAAGAAACAGAATACATTACTCCAGGATCCTTCACACTTCCAGGTGCTGTAGAGAACGTATAATATAATTGATGATAAGGTAGGTAAAGTACCATTTCTTGTTGGGGATAACCACAAGGGAAGTGGTACTGCTTTCATAGGTGAAAATTTATTGCTCTGTTTGACGGAAAAGATTGATTTGATTAGAATGCATTTCCTACATTTACGACAAATAGTATTTCGTAAATCATTTGCTGATGTAACGGTATTAAACTAAATTTCATCAACTCCTAGATGTATGACCGAAACTCCATCAGTTCTCCTGGAAAGCACGTCTGTTGTAGCAACGCACTTGTAACCAAATTAACAACGTGCAAACATGCGTTGGGTGGTGTACGTGTCGTCCGGTATTACTGTGTTCTTGGCACTTGCCATGTTAATAACAGGTACTATGAACACACTCGCAACCAAGTTTCAGGATATGCGTATAGTTAAAGGTATTGGAGATGGACCACCAACACCGTTTGAACATCCATTGTACGTTATTTATTCTCGCTAACATCTAGTTTTCAAACAGGTGCCATGTTTATTGGAGAATTCGCGTGTTGTATGTCCCCTACTCTTCACTAATAGAACAGTATTCGTGTATCTTTTTACACTCACTGCATTTTTCAAAGGTATTGCGAGACGTGTACAATCATGGATTTTTGCAGAGCAGAGAGTCGCCTCACCACAACTAAACGATAGCGTAAATTCAGATAGTCCAATAGATGCAAGCGAAACAGCATCATTGTTACCAGCAACAGAGACAAAGAGTACTCGCTACACAAATCGTATGAACAGCTATTTTTCTCTAATAACACATTTCACAGCTTTACTATTTTTAATTCCCGCATGTTGCGATCTTGGAGGAACAACACTCATGAACGTAGGATTGTTTTATACTGATGCCAGTATTTATCAAATGTTGAGAGGTATTTTGGTCGTTTTCAATGGTATTTTGGCAGTTATTTTCTTGAAACAAAGATTATATTACCATCACTGGTTTGGTATTTTCCTCATTACAGGTGGTACCGCCATGGTAGGTTTGAGCAGTTACATTTACAGAGGCGAAGATAAAGAATCTGTATCTAGAAATCCACTACTCGGAAATGCACTTGTCGTCGCCGCGCAAGTGTTGGCTGCTACGCAAAGTGTTATCGAAGAAAAAATTTTGAACGCATATCCTGCAGAACCATTGCAAGTTGTTGGGTACGAAGGATTCTGGGGATTATCCATGACTTCTGTTGTACTATTTTGTTTGTACTGGGTACCAGGAAGTGATTATCACAGCATGGAAAATTCAGTTTATGCGTTTGCACAATTGGCACAAGATTGGAGGTTAATGGCTGCTACTATTGGTTCGATTTGTAGTATTGCCTTTTTCAACTTTTTTGGAATTAGTATTACTCAACGCGTTTCGTCAACTACAAGATCAGCTATTGACAGTTGCAGAACATTCTTCATTTGGATGGTTTCATTAGCAGTTGGATGGGAAACATTTAGATTACTACAACTTGGTGGATTTATCGTTGTTATTATAGGAACGTTCATGTTCAATGAAGTGATCAAGATCCCTATTTACCACAAATGGTATTTGGGAAGAAAAGAAGCGTACGAACTATCACGTAGAGAGAAAAAGCTAATTGCAGAAAGTGATTAAAAACTTTGTTCAATTTGATCTTCTTCATCAATGTCGTCGATTTCTTCTTGAACTTCTTCTTCCTCTTGTGGTGGATGCAAAACTCGTTCCAAGTTGGCTAGACCTTCTTTCGCGAGTGCATTTTGTGGATTCTTACTTAGCGCAGTGTGGTAGTGCGATAACGCAATTTCGTAAGAGATAGGTCCACTTTGCGTGTAGGCATCTCCTAATTTACAGTGTATCAAATCTGAGTCGTTTCTTCGTAGTTGATCGTTGAGTACTTTGATCGCTTCTGGATATTGTTGATTCTTGGTGTAATATTCTGCTAATCCAAGCGTCGCTTTCTCAATAGTATACAAATCACCAACACTTGTACTTCTTGTTTCAATTCCAAGCATTTTGATTGCTTTTTCAAAATATTGTTTCGCATTGGGTAACGTTTCCGCTTTGGAGAGTAAGACTGTTCCTTGGAGAATTTGTGTATGTGGATTGTTTGGATACAACTTGAGTGCCATATTTGCAGCAGCGAAGGCATCCTTGTGTTGCGGAATCGACAAGTAGCACTTGACTAGTCCTTCATAAATACGAATATCCTTACAGAACACGTGTAATGCGTGGTAACATAGTACTGCCTCGTCGAATCTTGAAATAGACATTAAAATTTCTGCTTTAACGAGTGATCCTTCTGCGTACTTTCTATGGTTTCGTTTTTCATACTTTTGAATCGCACGATTCGCCAATTTGAGAGCTAATTGCTGTTGTTGTGTTTGTTGATTCTCATCAGTGTTTCGACGACTCAATTGTTGGTAATATACTGCCATTATGAGTTGTGTTTCTGGTGCTTTTGGATTGTTGTGAGTAACTGTCCTCGCGAGTGTTGATAATCGACTTTGCTGTCTGTGTGAAGAGAGTAGGAGTGGTGCAGTTGTCGATGATAACAGTCGTGCAAACGTGTCCATGCGATAGACATTGTATTCGTCGATCTTGCATGCTCTTTCGAACAATTCCAACGCTTTGTCGTTTTCGTATAGCATGAATCGACAATAAGCAGTATCCAAAATACTCTCCAAATTGTTCACTCTTTGATTGATCGTTTGTATTTTGTCCAACGCGATGAGAGCTTCTCTGTGATTATTCTTTTGTTCTAATTCAAACTTGGTGTCTATCCACCGCCTAACCCACTCATCTTGCGTTCCCACGTACATTGCTTTTAGATCCTTTTTCTGTGACTCTGGTAGTCCTAATTGTATTAACGCTTCAGCTGCAGTTAGTACATAACGATCTTTCCGAAGTACTGATTGGAAACATTCTATCGCATCTTGGTCTTTTCCTTTTGTTCTGTATAAGTTGGCTAATTTCATGTTCGCTGACACATTTCTGTTGGGTATTTCTTCTAACGCGTTGATTGCATTGTTTACATCACTCGCTTCTGTGTAACAATCACCAATTAACTCTAAAATAGGTGCGAAATGTTCGTGTGTACGCGATTGATCTGTAGGAACACCTGGCAAGTGTTTGACTATTTCTTTTGCTTGTTTTAAGTATTCTCTAGCACGTGCATGTTCTTTTTCGCCAATTAACGCTTCTCCATACCAACGAAGTAAACTAATAACGTCTTCAAAAAACTTTTTTAACTCGTCTTGCGGTAATTTTAAATTATTCGACGAATGAAAAAGCACAAAACTGTGTAAAAACGCGACAGGTGGTTGGTCTGGCTGATTTGTTGCAAAATTAAAAACTTGTGCCAAGATCATACTGCACTAAGTTAATTAGATGCATGTTTAGTCAACGTACTAAAATCTCAGCGGATTTGAATTGTTTCTCTTCAACTAGCTGTTTCGCATGTTTACTAGAATGCTGAAGCGTCGATAGCATCTGCGCGCCAAAGTTTTAATGCGTTCAATCAACCTCGAAGTGTCTAATGTCGATACGTTTGGGTTTGTGGTTTGCTTTTGGACATGAAAGCCATCACTGATTCGTAAGCAAAACGATGCTGCAAGGGAGAGCACATACCATCGTTCAAGTATCGATATTTTTTCTAGTTGTACAGTATACGAGTTGTTATTCGTATTTTTTATTCGATGCATCAATTAGTGCAAACACATACGCACTGCAAGATCCGTACAGTTCAAATTATCCATCTAGTTTTTCAATATTGCCGTTCTATTCACTGAGTGATTCTGGTTTATACGGGATCGATTGCTTAGGAGGATGTAAAATACCAGGAACTTTCGCGAATGAATTATTGTACAGAACGAACTCGTCAGACTGTTTGCCACTGCGGAAACGATCCACAACTACGTTTTCAACATGTTACTCGTTTAATTCGGCTATAAACAACATCTATACTGAGACATCTAGACAAGGTTTCATTTCAGCACAAATGAATCAAATACCAGGCAACACTGCGTTAGAGAATGTGTTTTATTTTTCTGCATGGATAAAACCGAGTTCATCTATGAATGGAAAGTGTGGTTCTCTGATTAATTTCATGAGAACAAGTTCACAAAACTTTTCCAATGTATATCTAGGCAAAGACATGGAGATTTTTGGATTGTATTTTAACACGTGCTCAACTGCATCAGTAGTGGTTGGAAATGTCACTACAACACTGCCACTAAGTACAACTATTGCGTATGACGTGTGGAGTCACATACTGTTCAACTTTGATGGAAGAACAGGTTCAATTCAACTGTACATAAACGGAGCACTATCCACAAGTGCAACAAACACTCAAATGAAAGTATCATTTCCGTACGCAGCAGGCACATCACTGTACACGTACTACTATACAATTGGAGCAAGACAAACAGGAATTTCTACAACGCTCGGCAACGAGCTGTATACATTCATAGGAGCAATGGATCAAATGATGTTACATACAGGAGTAGCATCAACTTCACTAGTGTCATCAATTAACGGTATGGAGTACACATGCGATGGTGTTGCACAATCAGACGTTAACGTTTGTGGTGCTATTGGTACTTGTACTGGTTTTAACAAGTGTACATGTACAGGATCACCAGGAAAATGGAGTGGTCCATCATGTAGTTATGCTTGTTCCAATCGTGGAATATCGAGTCCTCCTGAACAATACCTGAGTTACATTCAATTTATCACTGGATTGTTTGTATCAGCAAGTCAAACAGTTGGTTCAATAGTGCAAATTACGATCGATTATAGTTTGTATGTGAATGCGAAACAAATACAATATGACTGCTCGGATGTAAGAGTATTCTTCAGTAATACAACATCATATGATGGGATAGAGATTCCAAGAGTTGTGACTCGGTGTGGATTAGCAAACTCTACGATTGCGTTTCAACTTCAACCTGGTACATTGATCAACAGCACAACAGTGTGGCAATACACAATCAAGTACGGTGGTCCTAACAAGTTTTATAATTCAAGCACTTTAGTACCGCTACCAAACGCGAACGCTGCAACACCTGTTCTTTCGTATCAGATTACACAAAGAGGAGCACCACCATACCCAGCATCATGTGCATGCTCAGTACTCAATGGTAACACATATACTGGCTTACTGTGCAACGCATGGACATGTGGAGGTATTGATCAAGCGAATTCTACCGTTTGTGGAGGACAAGGAATGTGCGTAGATCCAGGAGGATGTCGATGCTACCAGAACTCAAACTCTACATGCACTAGTACAACGAACTACGCCGCATCAATTATTCCAATCTCACAGCACGCTAATGGAAAAACGAAACTCACACTCACTGGCGCTGTCACTCGTTTATCAGGTTATGCAAGCTACACTACAACTTGGACAGTTGTACGACCACTACCTTCACAAAGAGGATATTTTGACATAAGCAACACAACGCTAGTACCACAGAGAAACACAACATCACTTGTTATCATGCCAAATACACTTACAGAAGATGCTAGTTACATCTTGACGATGACAGTGCTAAGTAGTTCAGGTCAAGTGTATACCAGCGCGAATGTTTCATTTACATGTGCAACACCTCCAAGTTCAGGTCAATTTATCGTTTCACCAACTTCTGGAACAACATTGGTAACAAGGTTTGTGTTTAATTTGCCAAACTGGATATCGTACGGTGGAGCATTACAATATCGAGTGGCATATCTAGACAGTACAGGAACGGAAGTATCTCTATCATCATATCAAACCAACAGCACAGTCTATAACGCAATTTTACCACCTGGTAACCCTGTAACTATCATAGGTTACGTTAGAGATAGTTTTGGATCAGAAACATCTACTACACAAACAGTTGCTGTTTCTAATTATGATGATTACTCCTCTACTGATGTTTGGGATAGTGCTTCTACTACACTCTTCACCGATACATCAGGAACAATAATCACCAACAGTACAGATATTGTATCTAGAACGGATTTGTTATTTACAGTAATTGATGACAATAGATCTCCATCGTGCGCTGTTTCATGTGTAAATGGTGTACAAGACTCCCTAAGCGGTGCATGTTCATGCAACGTAGGTTGGACAGGAGTAGATTGTTCACTAGATAGTACAGAACTTACTCAGAAAGTCGCCATCAGGAAAAATCTAATCAACAAGTTTTTGTCAGTAACTAGTACCTCTGCTACTGATGATATTTCAAGCTTGTACATGTCATCAATAGCACGTATCGCTAGAGTGTTTGACGAATTAGACAGTGCACTGTACTTGCAACTGTTACAAGCAATCTATACACGATTGAACTTGATTACCACAATTAATAATCAAGGCGCAGATAGTGTCATCATACTGGTCAACTTGATCATGAACAAATTATACTTGAAAACAGGAGGTTCTATCGATCAATCAACAATTGATTACATTCGAACAACACTATTGCCATTGTATGTCACCAAACTAGCCTCAACGTTGATGACACGAACATACGCTAACACCAACAAGAACTCGTTTAGTATTAATATACAAAGACGTTACTCTTTCATCTCTACAAGTCAATACACATTACAAGGGTTTACATGTCCAAGAATTGTAAACGCAAATGCAAAAGTTACGCTGGATGCATTTATCACATCACAATCACAAACGACAGAATTCATAGTTAGCGTATCACACTTTAACTTTGATCCACATCGTGCTTCAATGTCAACAGTGTCAGGACTAAACTCTACAGTGGTTGGTGTAGCAGTACACAGCTTGAACGGATCATTTGTCTCTTCGACAATACCTTCAGGGCAATATCTAGTTATTGATATTCCAGGAGTGTATAGTACAGGCGCTGCCTACGACTGTGTTGGTTGGAATGATACTGCACAAGCGTACAATATCAAGTGTACTTCACAAAACGTTACAGAAACGATAGTTACTTGCTACTGTAGTACATTTGGTGATTTTGCTGTTGTACCAAGTAGCGGTAACGCAAAAGCATCATTTACACCAGTCACTGATCCTTCAGCAGCATTAGATAATCAATGGATGTTGATTGTTACCATTGTTGTGTTCGCTGCTGTGTTAATGTGTCTAGCGTGGTCGTGTATTTCGACTGTGATCCAACAAAGAGCTGCTAAGAATAGAATTGACTACGGAGAGATTGTTACCTTAAACGAGGTTCCATAAAAGTTTACATAAAATTTGATCCGTAAACCATACAACCCAGTGCTCTTTGTACATTTATCCAAATCTTTCGCCTATCCCTGTGATTAGGATCAGTATTCTTGTACCCTGTCAGTCGATTCGTTATTTCTCGGAACGAACCCTTGAATGTTGTATCAGCAAGTTTATTTGCACCTATCTTTCTCCAGTACCATGCTGCTACCTTTGGTCCATGTGCATTACTAGCTACTAGATCAGGATTTGCCACAAAATCGACACCCAAGGCATTGCTTGCTTCTCTGTAGTTCTTTTTTCCTGCAATCTGAAGATACCCACGACCTTTGTATCTTTGACCATCTCCTGTTTCAGTATTTTCCAAATCTTTACGCTTCTCTAGTGGATCAAAGTTTCCAAGTTGAAACTTGTATCGTAAATCTTCAGTCTCGTAGGAAACTTGTGCTAACAATGCAGCAGCACGGTGACACGTGTTGGCTTTTGCTGAGTCGAGTAATTCACCTATCTTCAAACTATTTTCTTCAAAATCAACAATTTTTGGCATCGCAGCTCGTAACAGCTTTGATGACAGTTTGAACTGTTTCTTTTTACGATGATTGGCGCATGGACACAGTCGTTCAAAGTTTTCAACGTTACCTTCGCATGATAATGCACCTAGTACAGTACTAACAAAACACTGTTCTGTTGTATTTTCATAACCTGGATTTCTTGTTGGTGTAGGATAACCAAATGGATGATCTTGACACAAATGACACTTGAAATGTTCATGTAGTACATTACACTTGTTAATGATTGGTAACATGTACGCTGCACAATTCAACTTTTTTGATCCACATACTTGATTACAATCTAAATTTGCTTGACCTTTTACAAGAGTTATTTTTGTACTTGTTTCATCTGTCATCATAAACCTAGTATCGTATAAACTATTTCCTCGTAGTGCAGTTAGCATTGAATCACCCATTTGTGGATGATCACA
>JAESGV010001351.1_pt1 | contig 10298 bp, 9 predicted proteins | sample 9269781 | NCBI WGS metagenome assembly JAESGV01 (sample SAMN15741586, study PRJNA653496) | algae metagenome | isolation source: Tildeniella torsiva UHER 1998/13D and co-occurring heterotrophs from... | place: Slovakia: Slovak Paradise National Park, Hrabusice, Kosice Region | collected 2000-01-01
ACCACCATCTAAGAGAGTTTCGTTTGAAGAACGGCATAGGAGAACACGAAGCAGTGACATTTCTGGAATGTATGCATTTATATAACAGTATTTATTAACTATGATCACATAAAACACGTATGATGTAGAATTAAACGTTTTTGCAACAGGTTATGAATTTGAACATCTTACAACATTCTGGTCAACACAAGCATCTATGAACCCACTTCTTGTCGCTTCGTATGATTATTTACCTGTTCTGACCGTGTAGAAATTATAATCAACATTTTAGACTTTCTTCAGACAACGAACGAACAACAGACCAGTATATTTTGCAACACTTTAATGGGTATTATTGTGTTTGAACACTGCTAAGTATTTTAGACTGTTAGTACTAGGTTTGGCACCTTCACACTTCTTGTGCACACAAAACGATACATGTGTAATAACAAAAGTACAATTCACAAAGCAAGTAGAGCCACTGCAAGGAAAAAAGAAAAAGGGATCTCAGTCAATTCAACCTGAGGATGTATTATGTGAGATAACGTACAAGACAAGCGAGAATGAAAATAATGTTATCAGATTTAGTGGATTTGCAAAAGGAAAATTGCTGGAAGTGAACTCAAGGCTTTCCACAGAGCCTGCTATGGCACAACTAAAACCTATGACAATGGGATACCTTGCTATCATTGATCCAAATACCCTGTTTAAGAATGCCCAACTAGCCAACAAATTTTTGACAGAGCAGGGATACATTTCACTAGATGATTTCAAGCTAAAAAGATTTAATAAGGATAAGATGGAGCTGTAGTTAGACACGTATCGCAGCGGAAAATCTTTAACTAGTTTGACCTGCGTGTTGTAAAAGAAGCCATATTTTCCCCAAACAAAATGAAGACACGGTTAGTACTCCTTGTGTTAACGTTTGCGATACTGTGTAGTGCACAGACTAGAAATGATCTATTCTCCGAAATAACAGTGCATGGAATACAATCAACCCCAGTTAACGTTGATAAATACAGATCGAATTGTACAACCACGGCAGAATGCGGTGTAAATCTAGTGTGTAATGAGCGAGGAATATGCTCGTACGTTTACTAATTTAACAACTTAAAAACAAAGAGACTGTACTGCAGATGACCAATGCGGCAACTATCCTGCTTATTTATGCTACAATGACCAACAAATTAGCACAGAAACTCAAAACGGGACTGTAGTTCAAATTCTAAACGTCTGTGAGCAAAAGTCACTGTTTCCACCAAATATTTATGAAATACTCGCCTCTATTATTTGCTTTATCGGTGGTATGATGTGTGCCAGTAGTGGTATCGGTGGAGGAGGAATTTACGTCTCAATGTTGATTCTTTTAGGCAATTTTACACCGCAAGTTGCAGTACCATTATCAACAGTGATTATATTTGGCTCTTCTATTTCGAATTTTGCACTACTAGGTATACCCACTTCAACTTGGCTAACAATCATCAGCATTCCAAAAACATCCAAACAATCCAAGTAGACCGATCATTGATTACGATGTTTCGCTCGTCACACAACCTATTATTCTAGCAGGAACAATCTTGGGTGTTTTATTCAACATCATGTTCCCAAACTATTTAATCATCATTCTATTGATTGCATTGTTAGCTGTTACCACAGCACGTACAGTGAAGAACACTATCAAGACATGGAGAGCCGAAAAGAAGGCACAAGAACAAAAACTAGAACTAGAGAAAGAAGAATCTGAACGCAACGAACCACGCTTACGCCTCAAGGAAGGTGATGATGAAGTTGAGGAGCTTGAACAACAAGTACAAGAAGAAGACGAAGAGATGAAAGATATTGATATTTCAAGTCCAGTCGTATCAAATGCAAATGAATCAGAGTCACCTGTTGATGAACTCGATACAAACAGTATGTTCTATTTGACATAGGTTAACTTTTCTAGTTACAGCCATTGAAGATAAAATTGCTTTAGAAACGATCATCAAAAAGGAGAGTTCACGTTTCCCCAAGTGGACGTTGATGTTACTCGGTGTGGCGTGGTTAATCGTATTCATAGTTGCGTTACTAAAGGGAGGAAAAGCTGCACCAAGTTTCGTAGGCATCAAGACATGTTCTCCTGCTTATTGGATCGTTACTGGATTAGCATTTCCAATTTTGTTTGGTTTCTCTTTTGCAGTAGGATTGTATATGCATAGCATACACAAAAAGAAGCTCAGATTGAACTATCAATTTACTGAAGGTGATATCAAGTGGACACTACGCAACTCGTTGTTAATTCCTACAATTTTCTTAACAGCAGGAATTGTTGCTGGTTTACTTGGTATTGGAGGTGGTATGATCACAGGACCACTTATGCTAGAATTAGGTATGGTTCCACAAGTTGTTACTTCAACTTCATCATTCATGATCGTAAGCTAATCTACTCGTACTCACACATCTAGTTCTTCACTGCTTCTTCAACACTTGTTCAGTATGTTCTAGTTGGAGCTATTCAATGGGACTATGGGTTATGGTTCTTGGTTCTAGGAATTGCATGCGGAGCTTTGGGTCAGTATGGTGTTGGAGTTATCATTAAAAAGTACAAGAAACAAAGTTGGATTGTGATGTTGGTTACTGCATCCATCATGATTAGTGGACTGATGATGGGAGGTGTTGGAATATATCAAATTGTTCTAGATATTCAAAAGGGAGCATATCTTGGATTTAAGGATCCATGTGCGAGTTTGTAGAGCTATTCCTCTATTTGACATTAAATTATTGCGCAATATCGAGTATTAATTTGCATCTTCGTTTAGGTATGGCTATAATATCTTCTCCAACATAGGTCATGTTGTGACTGCAGTACTTCACAACGTTTCTTTTGTAACTTTAAAACAAGTTCCCAAACTCAAACGTGGACTAATTGAACACCACGATGGAGCAGTTAAAACTACTAAAACAAATGTTTGACGAAGGGTTCTTGTCGGCTGCAGAGTACGAGACAAGAAGAATACAACTTATTGATGTTATTACGGGCACCGCAGGAAATATTCAACAAACAACAGACAACGACTCGACTGATTGTTCGTTTTTGTCGCACGATAAATCGATGCCTTCCCCACTCATACTGTCACCGTTAGCCTCGATGGAAGAAACAGAAAAAATATTATTATCGCCAGTTCCGCTTTCTCCCAATGTTGTACTACCGTTGCAAGAATCACAGCTAGAAATAACAATGGAACATAAATTATTTATCGTCAAACACCTGGGAGCTCTTCCAAGAGATGTACAATCCAAAGTATTGGCTCTGCTACAGAACAAGTCTCCTGAAGACCTAGTCGAAGGTATGTTGTTTAAAATGTTACTAATATTATTCTAGACCCTAACCATGACGAATTTCAATGCGACTTGGCTACCCTTGATAATGCAGTTTGTTTGGAATTGTACAATTTGGTAAACGACTACCTGATGGCTCAAAACAACACTACTAGTCCCGCAGTAACAACATCATTGAAACGCGTTCATGAAAGTATCATTTCATCTGCGCCAGAAGACCCTCCACAGAAAAAGATAAAAATGGACCCAGAATTAATTCGAAACAATGAAAAGTTTACTATTACCATAGAAGTCATACGCGTTGAAAAAAATGAAGATGGAGAGTTTTTATGTGATGTTTGTCAAAAGGTATTCAGAGATAGGTCCAATTTAGTCAAACATATTCGAACACACACCAAAGAGAAGCCATTCAGTTGTACTGAATGTGGAAAATCCTTTGCTCATTCACAAACACTAAAAGAACACATGTTCACGCATTCGGAGAATCAAAAACCCTTCAAATGCGATATTTGCAACAAAACATTTGCTAATGAAGCAAACCTAAAGAGACATGCAAGAACACATTCTAATGAGAAGCCATACAAGTGCGAAGTATGCGGTAATGCCTTTACTCAATCAAACAATTTGAAGAGTCACTTGAGTTCTGTTCATGGCGTCAACGATGTGTCTTTCAAAAAGTAAAAATTGTATAATTTAGTTTTATTTACATTAACACTCCATTTGTTGGACAAGTCTTTGGTTCCTCATGCCAAATTGTTTGACAAACTTTTTGAACCAAACTTTTTCATGCATTGACGCAAATGCGCTATCTTTGAAGATGACTTCACCTTTTGTATCAATTTCTGTGTCGTACTCTGCAGAGTTAAGCAGTTTGTACAAGTTTCTCTTGGTTTGGTTTTCATCTCCCATTAAACATCGCAATCGTGCAATGTGGAAATGAGCAAATAGTTTTTGTTTCTCACTCAGTGATTCAAATATCGTCATAGCTTTGACGTGTAACTTGTTCATATCTTTCTTTAACTGTTTCACCAATATTTTTTGGTTCTTCAGTTTCAACTTGTTGTTTTTGAGCGTACCCATATACAACGCATCAAGCATACACTGTTCTTGATGTTTGGCTTGTTGCCATTGTTTAAGCCGTATTTCAAATTGTCTACTCGTTGCACATGCAATATCTTGTTCACAATAATGTACCATATGAGCAGTATCACCCAGTGAACGGTTCATAACACGTTGTGCGTGATAGAATTGATCTATTGATTGTTGTAACGTACTATACAACTCATTCTCAAACACATGATCAGTAGTCATTTGTAACCACTCGCCGCGTAACCGTTCTGCTTCATCATACAAGACAATACCCCACATCTCATGTGCTCGGTAATAATCTTGTACTTGTATACATTTGGCAAAATATTCACATGCACGAGTTACAGCTAGTTTTCTCTTGTGAACAAGTTCTTGGTTATGTACATCTTGTTCTAACATCATTACTATTAAATTGATTTTTCTAATGACAACTAATCCAGTTCGGTAAATGGTTATAAAATCAGTTGGTTTCAACTCGCAACACTTTTGAAACGCTTGGTATGATTTGTCTAACAATTCATCCATTTGATCAAAATAGTTTTGTGTCGGCTCAACTGGTTTCACTGCTGCCATACGAATTAACGCATCGGCGTAACAGTATACGGAATCATATTCGACTACGAGTTGTCTTGCATCGGTAATGTCCATCTCTTTTGCAAATAGACAAATACTTGTTGCCAATAGTTCCTGACTTTGTTTTGGATCTTCATCCATCATATCAGAACCACAATCCAAAAAGAGTCTTGCCCAATTAGCAATTGGTGATGGAAAACTTTGTTCGTATATCGTGTACGTTGAATACGTGTTCACGAGTTGGTTGATGAGAATAGACAACTTGCGACAAGTGTCGTGTTGATCATCATTGTCCATGACGATAAACCCATGCAAGTCAGTGATGACAATGGCCAAATTGTGAATACTTCTCCAAAATGGAGGATACCGTTCTGTGTACTCTTTCAAGTTCTTGGGTAGTGTATCTGTTGTCGAATTGGAGATATATGGAATACTTTCTGGGTCTTGTTTCCACTCTTTTGGAATCAAGGATAGACATGCTTCATAAATTTCAATACAAAACAGTCGCAACCAGAGACTTGCTTCTGGTGATTTTTCCACCCGACCTGCATTTAAAAAGATATCTCCTTGGTCTGAGAGAGTTTCGACCATTGCAATATCTTTAGGTTTGTCTATTTTTGAGGCAATATTTACAACTTCTTGCATGATGTCATGTTCCATCAGTGCTCTATTAAAGTATTTATGCTCGAGCGAATACCGTGTATTAACAATAGAGCGCCATGAAAGGCGAGAGTTGTCAATTAATGAATACAGGCTGCGATAGTAGCGCACATCGATTTGGTTTCGCCACGGTAAAAAGTACGAGTGGTATATTTGCTGCCATAATGGGTCGAACGATGCGAGAGCTCGAAATCGTTTGCTTACGAGTAGAAGCATTACTAGTGTCCGAGTATCAGCAAAGTTCATTATGCTTATCCATACTTCATTAGGTAGCGTGGAGTATGACCACGTTTGCTCTACGCTTACGGTGGATGGTTGTTGAGGTTCACTAAATAACTTAGTTATTGGTCATGTGAACACAAACCTTGATTGCATTGAGGGCAGCCGCTTGGCGCTAAGCCTTGAGGGCGATGTTGTTTTCGAAATTGACGAAATTGACTGGGCTTTACAAGAATAGACACCGTTTATTTTCGAACACAGGATGGTAACAGTGACACATCCGCTAAGTATGCGCGACTTGGTGAAGGGTCTGTTCTTTTGGCTTGTTGGATTTTTAGTCGTAGGGTTGTTGTTAAATCTCGCACTTCTACTGTATGAGGAAAAATACACAGAGCAGAAAGTGTGGTGTCACACTCGCACTGAGGGGAATGCCGCAGTCGTGCTTATAATTGGAGACATTAATGCGTATCAAACAATCGATCATATAAGCGAAAAACCTGATACAGTGTTCGGGAGCATCGCTTCAAACACAACAGATGTTTGCGTGTTTAATTTCTTCGCAAGTGAAAACAGAACATCCAGTTTGAAGTCAGTGTTGAAACCATACACAAATGTTACACTCATAGTTGTTGAAAATACATTTGGAGACAAGTTTGTTGGTGAGTATCTAGATGCAACTGGTGACAGTAGACAAATTCGTTTGGTAATTGTCGAAGACCCACTTAAACATGTTCCAGTTTCCAGATCAAAAGTCTTGTATATTGGTACGTTCTTCATTTTCATATTTAACTTCTGTAGGATACTGGTTATCAAGGTTTGGCATGCTACGCATACTGTCAGCCACTAAAACACTAATATCGTTTGTGAATCGTCGTATCCCATTTGTCGATACTCTTGTTACACAACTACAGAAGAACATACCTGTTTCTTTTGAGAGTTTCGAACTGAACTTGATCAAGTTATATACACCCAAGTACGGGAAAGACTTTGTTATGAACAGACCTACGTTCTGGTCAGATGTTAAGCAACAGTCAAATCTTTCAAAAAACAGAAAAGAGTACCCCAATGTAAATGTAGTTAGATTTGATCAAGAGTAAAGGATACTTTATCATGAGTAAACAAACACCGATCAAATTTGAAGAATAAATGTTGGAAAATCCACTTATTGGTGGTAACGTGTACAGACAGTCACCAAAAGACCTTATCTTCAGATTTCCGTCTTCGTGCGGGTGACCCAAGCTAAGCAAAAACCACGCGTCTATTTTTGGTAGCAAAATATTTTTGAAAAGTTATACCAACAAAACTCGTATGAACAGATGCAAGAGGACGCAATCAAGCAGCGTAAAAATGTACCATATTTTAGCGAGTCGTTTGGAGGAGACAATCTTCCGAGTACAGTAGAAATGTCAGCATTGATAAAGAAACAAATACCTCAAGAATTAATTTTGACTAAGCGAGAGAGATTCGTGTCATGGATGCAGAAGAAGGGATACTCTAGGGATTTGGAAATAGTTAATGTAAGCATATTTGATCTGTTGTGACACTTTAGGTTTGTATATCAATAGGATTTTCAATCATGTACATTGCTGACTCGTACTTTACACTGTGTTATGCTTCAGGCGTCGAGATACTAGATTTTGAATACACAACTGTTAGGGTTCGTAATTTGAATTTGACTAATGGTTAAGATTGTGAACTCGATAGACATTGTGCTTTCAATGGTCTTCGCGTCATTCTTTTTGTTCCACTTGTACACGACGAAGAACAGGTATTTGGAAACACTGCCACTAATAATGTTAGGATACGATATCTAATGTCCATTTTTTCCATTATTGACTACGTCACGGTCATACCAGTTGTATGTGAAGCAATTAGAACGTTCTAACTGTTAGCTCGTTATGCTGATTCTCACTGTCGCAAACCCAACATTTCTAGCGTTATACCGAGTTGGAGTGTTTCGACTCCTACGGTTGTTTCGAGTTTTAACAATGGTTCGTCTTATAAAGCAAGTTGGCAAGTTACAAAGTATGTAGAATAGTCACAAACACTAAAACCATAGATACTGCTCGGAGAGTACTAGTATTGGCGATGACAATTATAGCAGAGTTGTTCTTGTTTGCTGGGACAATACAAGTTATAGAGAATCTGTTTGGAGCACAGTACCTGGCATACCACGATTCCATTTACATGATGTTTGTAAGTACACAACAATTTCTGCTAACCATCTAGGTTACACTTGTAACAATCGGATATGGTGACCTCGCTCCCAAAGCAGTGTTGTCAAAGATGCTGATCATAGTATTCTTTGCCATTTCGTCTATTATATTGCCCTACCGTAAGTTATCGTTTCAACTGGCTAATTGTTTATAGAAATTTCAAATCTTTTACAAATTTTGAAAGAACCGCGTCGGTACTTATCAGTGATCAACTTTTTACTCGTCAATCACGTCGTAGTTACAGGAACAACTAGATACAATGATGTATTGGACTTTGTGAAAGAGTTTTTCAACGAGCAACACGGAAGAACCAAAGTACGCAAACTATTACTAGTATTTGAATCACAAGAGCTTTGTGATCGATTGAGACCGGTAAGTGGTTACTTGTTGTCTAACAGTCGTAGTTAGTGGCACATCCATTCTACAGAGACTCTGTATCACTATTCTGTGGTGATATCAAGGATATGGCAGTCTTACAAATGCTACGAGTAGAAAGAGCGGCAAGTGTATTTATTTTAGCGAACAAAACAGTACACCCTCACCAACAAGACTACAACACACTCGTCACTACAATTGCGGTCAAAAATGTAAATCCACAAGTACAGGTACATTGTCAAATTCTCCTACCAGAGAGTAGGATTTCGCTACTACAAGTGGGAGCCGATGTTATTGTTGGGATTTATGACTTGAAGATGGTATGTATTAGAATCTATTTTTAACAATTCTAGAAAATAACCTCAATGGGGTTACTAGTACCTGGATTCACGACACTAGTTTCGAATTTGATTCATAGTGTTACTATTGATGATCCTATTTCAGAAATGGCCAAGTGCAAAGAAGAAAGTGATCATTGGATGTATGAATACTTGGATGGACTTAGTCATGAACTCTATCGTATCAAATTCTCACCCTATTTTATCGACAAGTCATTTATTGACGTTTCTGAGTTTGTCTTTACTCAATTCAACATAACTATATTCGCCATTGGAAGAGACAAGAAACTGTTATTAAATCCAGGAAAGAGACTAGTAGAGAATGGAGACTTTGCCATATGTATGGCGAGAAACGTCTTCCAAGCCAATAAGATTTTCTTTTATGAGAATCCTTCACTGATCAAAGGCAAAAAGATGATGAGCCCACCAGTACAACAACCAATACCAGAAAGAATCGAAAGAAATAAGGATACTAGAATACATATTCCTGCTCATCGTACTGTAGGTACAGAACTAGAAGGTACCAAACAGAAACTCAAGAAACTGTTCAGCTTTTTCCACAACTCATTTACTGCTGTAAACGCAGATGAGTACGATTCTGATGAGTTACCGGAAGACAATGAACAACAAGAGTTGAAAGAAAAAATGAAACAGGATGAGATAGATAACGAACTCCAGTTGGAAGAAGAAGAAGCAAATCATATTGAACGTGCAAGCGAAGCCGTTAGTTCTGACTGCGAGGAAGAACATGGACATGTCGTCGAACGACCACCATCTCCACTCGATTCAAAAGCTGAAAAAAAGTTGAAATCACCAGGCGCATCATCATACGACGTCAAACAAAAGAAGAGAATCGATAAACACTGTGTACAACGGTTACTACGAACGATTGCACCAATAAGTGTTCTAAAAGAGTTTTTTGGATACCAAAATGCAAGATCATCAAAAGATTTCAAGTTGTTGGAAAAGAAATTTTATGAAAAGGCAATGGATCGATTTAATTTGACAATGAGTTCTAGAGACAAGGAGGATTTTTGGATTTCTTGTTACAAAGTCAAGGACATCAAAGATCACATTTTGGTTTTAGGAAGTTTGCGAGGAGCGACGTATATTTCACTCACAATACGAAGTAGTCGACTACACCGCAGAACACCAATTATATTCATGTCACCTGATGCAGAACACTATTTTGAGCGCATGTATGATAGAATTCGATTTATAGATGATATCTATTTCATGAAGGGATCAACCACTGATCGTATTGATTTACGTAGAGCAGGTTTCCATGTTGCAAAAACTGCATTATACTTGATGAGAGCAACAGAGTTACCAAATCATATCAAACTGGAACCCAAACAAGTGAACGTACCTACTGATCAAGATGGTTCAAGTATTAAGGGATTAGAGAATGAATATTATTCGTTACCTGGTGTTGAGAAACAAGATATTGATGATAGTGCAGAGTGTGATGCTGAAGCGATAAAAACTGTATTAGCGTTACAGTGGATTGATCGTAGTAAGAATTCCGTTA
>JAESGV010001352.1_pt1 | contig 10294 bp, 9 predicted proteins | sample 9269781 | NCBI WGS metagenome assembly JAESGV01 (sample SAMN15741586, study PRJNA653496) | algae metagenome | isolation source: Tildeniella torsiva UHER 1998/13D and co-occurring heterotrophs from... | place: Slovakia: Slovak Paradise National Park, Hrabusice, Kosice Region | collected 2000-01-01
ATTGTATAATGGCATCACCAGCCAAGTTGTTATTTACCAAATTCCACTCCATGACTTCGTTATAAATTAATTGTTTCAAATCTCCCTTTTCGGCAACAGCTTCAAATGTAAAATCAAACATTTCTGCTGCTGGTTCATCGTCTACATCATGTAAACTTTCCAAATATGGATGTTCTAACGCTTCGTCTACTGTAATACGTTCTGTTGGATCAAACTTTAACATTTTTGCCATCAAGTCCAATGCTTGTGCCGAAGCATTGGGAAATAGTGATCGTAAATTTCGTTTTGGTCTAACAGGTAAACCCTTCAAATAATTCTTGGCCTTGTCACAACCTTTGATTTCATGTTCTGCAGGCGTACCGAGTACATCTAAAATCAAGTCTAGTTGATGCAAATAATTCTTTCCTGGGAACAATGCCTTTCTTCCAAACAATTCTGCAAATATACAACCAACACTCCATACATCGATTGCCTTGGTGGCAGTTTCCCACATTAGTAGTAATTCTGGAGCACGATACCATCTTGTGGCTACATATGGTGTTGACATCATTGGGTTGGCAGTTTCAAAATTGATACCACGAGATAGACCAAAATCGCAAATCTTTAACTCGCAATCTGAATTTAACAAAATGTTACTGGGTTTCTATTGGTTAGTGAAATAAAAATACATACCAAATCACGATGAAGTACGTTTGCACTATGGATATACTTTAAAGCTCTTAGAATTTGATACAAAAAGTATTGAATATGTTGGTCACTCAATGGCTGATCACTCTTGACAATTTGTCGTAGATCTGTTTCCATCAAGTCTGTAACAATATACACGTCATTAAACTGTTGATAATTTCTTGGCGGAATTAAATCGGTCAAACAAATAATCTAACCTTAATAAATAATATTTTCCGACTTACATTTTCATGTTCAAAGTGTTTCAAAATCTTGATTTCTCGAAGTATACGTTTTTGGAACTCGTGGTCGTGTTCAAAAATATTGAAGACTTTCTTGATGGCAACTTTTTCGTTCAGCTCCGCATCGATAGCAGAACATACAATACCATAGGCACCTTGTCCTATTGCATATTGTAGCTTGTATCTATCGGGAACTTCGAAAATGTTCTGAGCAACTTCATAACGAACGAGTACTGGTTGTTTTGGTGGACCAGTTGGAGCGGTTTGCATCTGTGTTGGTACACCTCCGAATGCTCCGTTTTGACTTGTTCCCTCGTATACCATGTCTTCGTCCTCCTCTTCTACATTGATTGCGTTATTTGGTGCAAACCCTCCACTTCGCATTTGTTGTTGCTGTTGTTGGACGTATTGTTGTTGTTGGTAGTAGTTGTTATTCATATTCACTAGACAAGCCTACTAACGCGTAGGTTCTCTGGTAATTGGTTTAAATCTTAAAGGTTGACCGGAATATTAAAATGGGCAAAAGAGGATTGTAAAATTACTGTAGAGCGTCTTTGGTGAAAGCTCGAGGGTTACCTAAAACTGAGCGATAATGGTGTTATCTTTTTATTTTTGATGTCGCTGTTTAATTGGTGTCCAACACCTTGGTGTACACTTTACCGTGTTCCAAATCGACAATGTCATCCATAACAATGTTATCATCATTGAGCAACTCAAAGTCGATTTCAGTCATCTTTGTCTTGGTAAATACTTCTGCCTTTATCTCTTGAATGTTACAGAGAATGGGAATCTTGTATTTCATACTTTGGCTATTTACATAGATAAAGTCACCCGTTGATACCTGTGCTGGAGGTACAATGGTTCTTTCTTTCGGTCTTCTTTCAACAAAGTTCTTACTACTGTCATACAACGTCTTGAGTAAGTTTAACGCCAAAAAGTCTTTGACATCGCTTCGTTCTTCTTGTTCTGACAAGTAGTTAACAACAGGGAAGCATGAATGGATATCAGTGTGTGTTTTGTCCCAAATTGTTTTCATAATGTTCATGACTATGGATGAGTCATACAAGTTACTCAAATCATCTACCAAATCCTTGTCAATTTCGTCCATCTTGGTAACAACAATAACCAAACTGTAACCCATTTGAATCAATCGATCTCTAAACTTGGATAGCAACTCTAGTTGTTCACCATTTGTTGCACTGTTGGCATCAAAGATGGCAACAAAGGAAGTAGGTACATCTTTAAACAATGGAGTCTTGTTAAAGTGAGGGTCATCAAAGTTGACACCACCAGTTTGTGTCATATCGTAACCATCTTGAATACGACCCTTGGCATAGTCTCCGAGTACATTTTCATAATTGGCACCAGTGGTATCCCAACCAGGTACATCTATCCACTCGTAGTGATAGTCCTCTTCAGTGCCAAAGCTAACAGCAGAATACGATTTTACCAATCTAGTTACATGTTCACTTTTGTTATTGGAAGGAGCGCCAGCCGGACAGCCACAGACGCTGGTTGTAGAGTTGATTGTTGCACTTTTACCACTACCAAAAGGGCCTGTTACAGCAAATCGAAAACGTGTAGTCTAGTAATTTCTGTACATTTAGATTTGAGTAGATTGACGTCATGGAGTGTTTTTGAAATAGGATAAAACTTTGTAGTAGTCGCAAAAAATACTTGACTGGTATTACCATGAACGTTGTCATTGCCGGTAACGTAGGATCTGAAAGAGTACTTTGTGTTTGGTACTAGGTTTACCACAAGCATTTCGGCTTCTACCGTGCCGGTGGCATTAGTCTTTACCCACGCTTGAGATTCTTTGTTCATTATTTCCAAGTGATACTTGGCGACTGATGTTGGATGCTTGTGGCTGAATTCTACGTAAACAGCGTACGGTGTTGTCTTTGTGATTCTAACGTCAGGAGCTTCTAGCTGTTCAGTCATCACTGGGGGTTGTACTTGTTCTGCCATTTTGCTATGCAATGAAACGAATCAATATCTTTTTATACTTTTGCCAGCCTTTTTGAAAATTAAAAGGAGCCAACAAATTGTTAAGAATATTTCAAAAGGGGTTCACGATTACAAATGCATAGAAAACAACGCAGCGAGATTGGTAGCGATGAATCTCGATTGGAAAGAGTAACTCGCGAATTGGAGATGCAAAAAGCAAAACAAAATGCAATGTTGCTTGAGATTGAATTGCTCAAAGAATCTATGATCAGACACGAGCAGTTCTATATTCTTGTCCAGCATAACTATTCGAAAATAATGGAAAAGGTGGACGAAATATCTGATTGGAGGTTAAGCATGGCTGGCCTACAGGATGTAAAGTCAGCGTGTATGTTTTTGCATGGTATATTAACTGCCCATGCCAAACAATACAATTCTAACCAACCAAAAGATTTTTCACATGCTCCCGTTTCTATTCCAGACCATTTAACTGAGGAGATAAATGTGACGACACCAATCAGCCCAGTTGTTGTATCACCACCCTCTCACTACCACATACTTCACAATCCCAAGACTATTCCACTATCAGTTGTTAGCGCGTTCAATAATGGCGTAAAAAAGTTGGTAGAAGGTAAATGTGTAGTGAGTTCTTCTATTGGTACAATGGTGAGTGAGGTACCATGTAACGCTCTTTGGATATATTTCTTACGATGTGATACAAGGTGCCAAAGCGATAAAATCATTGAGGAGCTGAAGGGGTTACGCATCAAACTTGAGAGTGATATTGTAGTAGTAGTATTCAGACCAACAGGAAACATGAGTACATTAATTAATAACATACTTGAAGTGAAAACTGTATGCGCATACTTTGATACAGTTATTAGCTCTACGTCACAGCCAGAGATAGCTCTAAATAGCACTTATAGTGCAAACGCGTTAAACCAGGTTGCTGAGAAAATTGTAGGCCAGTAATATTGTAAAATGTTAGTTTAATATTCAAATAAAACATCTTCTTTTAAATAAGTAATTAAGCTTTTGAGATAAACAATAAGATATAAGTATGAAAAAAATAGATATTATAAAAGAATTATTAAGGAATTTTAAAATATTAAATTAAAATAAAGAACATATTATATATTATTACAAATTCTTAATAATACAGACACTAGTTATTTATATAAGTTTATATAATTAGTTTTATAATATTTTTAGACAAAAAAGAATAATTTAAGTATTTTATTACTTTAAATGTTATAAGAATCAACTAAGCCCTGCAAAATTAAAGCCGCCTTTTTTAATAAAGTAGTTATATATTATATAACTTATTTTAAAGTATAATAAATTTATTAATAAATGCATTTATTTATAAATTTTTTAAATAGAATTAAAAGCGTAATTTATTATATTTAGTTTATTTGAATTTAAATTATATTTCAAATATAAATAAAAATACAACTTGATATATTTTATTTACATCTAAAATAAAATGTATTTAAAGTTTTTAATAATAAATTACATCAATATACATATGTTTTTATTAATATTATGTTGTATAAAAACTATAAAATATTTAAAGTAAGACATAAAAACTTAATTAATATTCTGCTTGTTAAATACAAAGTAAAAATATAAGAAAGTCATCTTTTTATATAAATTTACCTTAATTTTATTGCTAGTTTTAGCTTTTAAATTAATTATTATATTATAAGTATAAAATATTTGCATATTAATTTCTGAAAATTAGTAGTATATTTTAATTTTTTTAGATCATAAATCTATTATTATATAAGATTTACAGATTTTTTTAATAATAAGTTTATAAACTAGATAAAATAATTTGTATTGTACATTTTTAACAATAAATTGAAGTTTATTATGAAGAACTATAAAGAGATTTTTTAAAATAATAGATTTGTAAACTAAGTTCATTAAACTACATCATATATTCTTTATTAAAAACTGCATTTATAAATAAATATTTTTGTATATAAATAAAAATAAAACTTTATATCTTTTTTAATAATAGAATTAAGGTTAAAATAACAGCAAGCAACCTTTTAATATGAAATAATTTCAATTTTTTACTTGTTTTTGACGTTAGTTTTACTATTTATTGTAAATGCAGTTTGTCTACGTGCAGTAAATTCATGAGATCTTTTTTAATTATAAATAAAAATGCGGTTTAGTTTATTTTAAAGTAAATTGAACTTTAAATTTTCAATAATAAACTGTACAAATATGCACATATTATTATTAAAACTGCTTTACATTTATACATTTAACTTTTTCAAATATAAACAATAAGATAATAAATATATGGCTTACTTAAATTAGAAAACAACCTTTTAGTGTGATATAACTTTGTATATTTTCGGTTTTTAATGTTAACTTAATTATTTTATTGTAAATACAGTTTATTTATATATAATTTATTATTAAAAACGTATAATGCAGTTTAGTTTATTAAGTTTATAAACTTACTATTAAAAAATGTTATAAACATGTGTGGTGCAATATGCATATATCTTAAATATTATAATATCTTTTTTAATTAAAAATAAAAGTGTAGTTTAATATATTTAGTTCATTTTAAAATAAATTGCATTTTAAGTTTTCAATAATAAATTGCACAAATATGCACATGTTTTTATTAAGACTGCTATATATATATTACTTTAACTTATCTGAAAATGAACAAGAAAAATGCAAAAATATATTATGCTTACCTATATTATGGTTAAAATAACAGAGAGTAACCCTTTAATATGATGTGACATTATTTTTTTAATTTGTTTTTAATGTAAAGCTAATCATTTTATTATAAGTACAGTTTATTTGCGTGAAGTTTATTATTAAAAACATGCAATGCAGTTTAATTTATTTAGTTTATAAACCTACTATTGAAAAAGATCTATAGATTTTATATTTTTAACTCAAATATGGACAAAAAAAACATTAATATATAGATCTTTTTCAAAAGTAAGTATATAATTTAAATAAACTAAACTACATCTCAAGTTCTCAAAAATTAGCTATTAATGAATAAATTAAACTTATTATATATATAATTAATCTATCGCAAAAAATAATTGAGAAAAAACAATGTTAATTCATGTTAAAAGCTTTATCTCTCTACTTTAAAGTCATTTCAGATAATTAAAATAAGCATATTTTAAGCAGTCTTAATAAAAATATATACATGTATGTGCAATTTTACTATGTACAATTAATATGCAATATATCAAACACACTTCTATATATAATGGATAAAGGTCTTATGTCTAATAATATTAGGTCTATGGTCACAAAGTGGACCTCTTTAAAAGGATATAAGTTATTTCGCTTGTTTGACAATTTTTCAAAAAATGCATATGTCTTTTTGTAGCTGTTTTATGTACATACAAAAATGGACGTACAGAACGCGTGAGATTTTTTTTGAATTATAAACGAAAATGCAACTTGGTGCGTTTAGTTTATATTGCGATAAACTCACTAAGATCTTTTTCAATAGTAGGTTTATAAACTAAATAAACTAAACTGCACCGCACGTTTTCAATAATAAACTGCACACAAACAAACTGCACTTACAACAAAATGGTCAACTTAACGCCAAAAACAAGCGAAAAAAACGAAGTCACATCACATCAGGAGGTCGCTCTCCGTTATCTTAACCCTAATTTAGGTAAAGTATATATTTATATGCGTTCTTTTTGTCCATAGTTGGATAATTTGAATATACTTACTTGGAACAGTACTAATAAAGACATGTGCATATGGGTGCAGTTTATTATTGAAAACTTATCGTGCAATTTATTTTAAAATAAACTAAATACACTAAACTGCATTTTCGTTTATAATTGAAAAAGATCTCTAAATCTTTTTCAATATTAAGTTTATAAACTGTATAAACTAAACTGCGCCGCATGTTTTGAATAATAAACTGCACGTAAACAAACTCCACCTATAATAGAGTGGACAACTTACCGCCAAGAACAAGCGAAAAAACGAAGTTGAGATCTTTTCAATTATAACAAAAGTGCAGTTTAGTAGATCTTTTTCAATAGTAGGTTTATAAACTAAATAAAATAAACTGCACCGCACGTTTTCAATAATAAACTGCACGCAAACAAACTGCACTTACAACAAAATGGTCAACCTAACGCCAAAAATAAGCGAAAAATACGAAGTCACATCACATCAGAAGGTCGCTCTCCGATATCTTAACCCTAATATGGGTAAAGTGTATAATTATATGCGCTCTTTTTGTCCATATTTGGATAATTTAAATGTACTTACTAGGAACAGCACTAATAAAGACATGTGCATAAGGGTGTAGTTTATTATTGAAAACTTCAAGTGCAGTTTATTTTGAAATAAACTAAATATACTAAACTGCACTTCTGTCTATAATTGAAAAAGATCTAGTTTATATTGAAATAAACTGCACTTGAAGTTTACAATAAGAAATTGCACCCATATGCGCATGTCTTTATTAATACCTTTCCGTCTATGTGCTTTTTATTTGCCCAAAAATGGACATTCATCATCCACTTGAATATCCATTTGCCCTTATGGGGAAATGGATAACATAGAGCAACCCTCTGATGTAACTTCGTTTTTTTCGCTTGTGTTTGGCGTTAGGTTGACCATTTCATTGTAAGTGCAGTTTGTTTACATGTAATTGATTATTGAAAACAATTAGTGCAATTTAGTTTGTTTAGTTTATAAATCTACTATTGAGAAAGATTTTTACATCGCATTATAGAGTTGCAGTATGTTAATCATTACCCCATAAAGGCAATCAGATATTTAAAAGCTTTTTTCAACAATAAACGATAGTGGGCCAACCTAGGTACTTTCTTGCCTATTTTAAAGGATGACATTTTTAAAAATAAACAAACAAACGCACATGACTGTGCTTTCCAAAGAACTTAAAGATGTTGTACATGCCTAAATACCTAGATCTGTGATTAACAGCATGCTGAAAAATTCACAGGTAATTAAAAAAACACAGTGGTATGCAGACACCAAACCGCGCACAGCTATCTACCTATTTCTTTGACTATTGGTATCTGGTCAAGGATAAAAAAAGTTAGAGAATATTAGCCACTTCTCCTACTCCAACATGCACAACTTATTTGGTCAAACACATAGCCATTTAATACGTTGGGCAGATCGCCAAATCAGACCAACCACGCTAACAGCTCGTCGACGCGCAGCACATCGCTGAATCTACAATTCATTTTTCAAACAAAGCACCCTTATTGTTGATTCCAAGGATTTTAAATTGAAAAAGCAAGACAATTTGGGTGCAAAGTCAAAATATTGGTCAAAAAAAGAAAAACATCACGCTACTCGAATACAATTCATTTGTGACCATGATAGAAGAATCTAGTGGATAAGTGGACCATTTAAAGGGAAAGATTATGACGGTCACTGTCTTTGCGAAAGAAGATCTGAATTATGTAAAAGATTTCGGAGAGGGGATATAATACTTGCAGATAATCATTACACCATTCTTCAACGTTTATGGAGGAAGCTACAAGTATGGTGTAAACACACAAAAAAAAGATCACGAAAATTTACTGTTAATGAGGCAACATGAAACAGATATCAATTAAAATTTAGAGCTAAGGTAGAATTGTGTATTGGTCAAGTTATACATCGCTTCAAAGCACTATAGCAGTGTTATTACAAGAGTACACAGTGCCATTATGAAGTGGTTAAGATTGCAGCTGGAATATACAACTATTTATTAGCGCTCAACAATTAGAATAAACACTTATTTTTAGCTTTAAACTAATCAGGTTGGCCCACATAGTGCGGTTTGGTGTATTTAGTTTATTTTAAAATAAATTGCACTTAAAGTTTTCAATAATAAACTGCACATATATGCACATGTCTATATTAGGACTGCTTTATATATGTACATTTAATGTATCCTAAAATGTACAAGATGAACGCATATAAGTCTAGTGCTTACCCAAATAAGGGTTAAAATAACGGAAAGCAACCCTTTGATGTGATGTGACTTCGTTTTTTTCGCTTGTTTTTGGCGCTAGGTTGACCATTTTGTTATAAGTGCAGTTTGTTTGCGTGCAGTTTATTATTGAAAACGTGCGATGCAGTTTAGTTTATTTAGTTTATAAACTTACTATTGAAAAAGATCTTAAGTGGATGTTTGCATGCCTTTTTCATGCATTTTAACGCATAAACACAAAGAGATATAGATAAAAACATATGCGTATATGTGCGATTTGTTATAGTAAACTTCAAGTGCAGTTTATTTTAAAATAAACTAATTACACCAAGATGCATTTTGTTTATAATTGAAAAAGATTTAGTGCAATTTACTTTGAAATAAACTAAATACATTAAATACACTAAACTGCATTTTTGTTTATAATTGATAAAGATCTTACTAAAAAGATCAATAATAAATTGCACTGACATACACACATCTTTATTAATTCCTTACCATCCATGTACAGTTAATTTGCCCAAAAAAGGACATTCTCTCCTCCACTTTAATTTCTGTTATAGGGTGATGGATAATGGAGAGCGACCCTCTGATGTGATGTGACTGCGTTTTTTTGCTTGTTTTTGATAAAGATCTATATCAATATAAGATTTGCCCAACTTAGAAATAGTATAACGCAGAGCGATATGATGTGACCTTGTATTTTTGACTGTTTTTGGCATTAAGTTAATCATTTTATTGTAAGTGTAGTTTATTTGTTGCAGTTTGCTATTGAAAACATGTGGTGGCACCTACTAATAAAAAAGATCTATTCTTTTTCATTTGTGTCTTTACCAGTAGTTTTAAACTAAGTGGCAGATGTAGGTTTATTTAGTTTATAAACTAATTAAACTATATTACACTGCAAGTAAACTCTTAAATAAAACTTATATTATCTATGTCAGTAAATATATATATATAATTTGGTTTTTATAAAAATATATTCTTATATATGTATAAAAAAACATAAACTATATATATTAAACTGTACTTTTATTTATATTATTATTAAAAAGATTTAAAAATAATTATTATTTATTATTTTTAAAGTTTTTTTAACTTAATAACTTATATATCTTATACATTTGTAATATATAAACATTTTTAATGTATCTTTTAAAAAGCTATAATTTAAATACATATTAATTTTTTATTTTAAAATAAGATATCAACTTAATAAATTTAATTATTATTTTAATTACTTTTTTAAGCAAACTACTATTTGTAATTAAGTTGTAAAATGGGTGTTGTTTCACTGTTTGTTCAAGAGCAGCGCTCTCGTTTGAACATGTTCTTACACTCTCGTGATGAAATCTCTCAACATCAGTCGTTACTCATTTCCAACGAGTTCGCAAAGAGTATTCAAACAAATACAGACGTTAGGGGAGATGTTATTTTATTGCAACGATTCAGAGCA
>JAESGV010001353.1_pt1 | contig 10288 bp, 12 predicted proteins | sample 9269781 | NCBI WGS metagenome assembly JAESGV01 (sample SAMN15741586, study PRJNA653496) | algae metagenome | isolation source: Tildeniella torsiva UHER 1998/13D and co-occurring heterotrophs from... | place: Slovakia: Slovak Paradise National Park, Hrabusice, Kosice Region | collected 2000-01-01
TTTTTCTTTAACATTCAAACAATTCAAAAAGGCAGCCAAACAGCAGTATTTTTGAATATAGTCTTATAAAAGTGATATATTACTGTTATATACTTAATATATAAGTGTATAAAAGTTGGGGCCCTCCTGTTATGCTATTACAGCTAAGTAAACTGGAATTTATATAATATTTTAAAATAATAATTTATTTACACTTTAGCTTCAAGCTCAATAATATTAGTAACCCACATCTCTAAGCGTTTGGATGCTTCCACAGCCTCAGGTACAATAGATGTCATATTTAGATAACCATGTCCAAGACCATCAACAACATCCAATCTGACTTTTCCTCCATTACATGCATTTATACGTCTTGCCATCACCATTGTATCATCAAATAAAGGATCCATTGTTCCTACAGCAAAATAAGTTGGTGGGAACTTGCATAAGTATTCATTAGGAGCAACGGCTGGAGATAAAAATGGATCTCTTGCTGGATCATTACTTGATACATCTGCATACGCCAATGTACACATCCTCAAAAAACTGAAATTAACCAATGGATCTACCAATGATATAAGACGAGCAGGTGATGGAGCGTTACTCACATACGTAGCAGGGTAACTTAACGCTAACCCATCAGGCATACGGTAACCTTCTTGAATGATCTTCATGGTTAGCGCTAATGACAAGTTTCCACCAGCGCTATCTCCTGCTATCACGATCTTGTGCAATGGTTTGCCAAGAATCCTGATAGCATTCTCAACAACCCACTTGTACGCGCTGTAACATTCTTCTACTTGTACAGGATATTTGCTTTCGGGTGCTTTCGAATAATCTACACTTACAATGGGAACATGTGTGTTTTTTGCCCACAGTCGTAAGTACGGTTCATGAGATAAACTCGACATGGATACAAAACCACCGCCATGAATGTGGAAAATGATGGAACGATTTCGACATTCGATGGGATCTTTGATAACTTTCCATGGATTCCAACTATGTAAAATTCGTAACGTTTCGTATAGTGTTGGATAATCCGTAGAAACTGCCAATTTTGATTCCAATGGAATGTCCGAAATCAATCGTAGTGGTACATTATGCGTGCGATGCGATTTGTACGCACTAGATTTGTTCAATTGAGCATGGTGGAAATTCAATTCTGTTACCGAAATCACACCTTCGATATCTTCTGTACTTTCTGTTTCTTGCACTGGTTCTACTACCACGTCGCCGTTATTGATAAACGAGGGTACATTGAATATTTCCGACGTTAAAACATGTGGTAAATGTAAATAGTGAAATGGTCTGATAATCGGAGAATCCAGTAACTCCCACATACTACGACCGGTTTCCGGGTTCACTTTGGTGAAAAAGTTGATTGCTTTGTCGGCAGCTGCTTCTCCGTTGACAAAGTAGTACAAATTCGATAAACCAAATGTCGCTTGCTTGACCAAACTCTCATTACTATGAGTTTTGGAAAATTCAATCGAATGATGGTGCGATGCAGTGACGCGTACCATCAAGTTGAAAAAGAATCTAACTCGTGGTAGATAGTGATTTCCCATTTCTACCATAAAGTCTCTTGTATCGAGTTCGATAATGCATTTGTAGTCATCGATATTGAGTCGTGTGGAGAATGGAAAATGGTTTGAACGATGCTCATTGACTTCCCGTTCTTGCGATAGTTCATTTGATAGTTCGAATAAAGTTCGTAATACTCGTACTTTTCGCTCGTGCTTTGCGTCTATAGCTGCTTTTCCTCTGGTTTTCGTATTGATGCGTATTGCATCCAAAAGGTGCAACGCGACTAAGAATAGACCTCTGAATTCTGAAAAAAAGTTTTGTATGCAATCCATAGCGTCGGTAACTTGCCAATCTTTAAATCTATTTGCCATTGATATTTTAAGTCGTTCTGCTTGTTCAATCAGCAAGTCAATTTGTTGTATCAAGTCGCCATCAGAAGGGTATAGTATATTGATTTTTTCTGACAATTCTCGTGCGCTTGAAATGACGCTGTCTATTAGTGTACTATGCGTTTCATGCTCTGGTATACGCACATTCCCGTGAGAGTATTTGTGTATCCGTAACCCGAAGAGTTCTTCATCCATGAACTTTGCTTGTCAAATTGATTTGTTTGATTGTAGAAGGCTAAATTTAAAAGCGCGGCGCATTTACTAAACAGAAAAGAATTCTGTAACAACTGTTTCTCCTGCGTTCGTGAAACGCAACCAAAGATATTTATTGCTTACTCAAGTGTTGAACGTGAATATAAAGCAATAGAGAAAGAGAGATTCAGACGCAGCAGAAACAGGTCTGGAAAGAATAAGATGAAAGTTGGAATAAATAGTTATTCAGTTATGTACATGTGTAACTTGGTTCATGCGATCAACGACGATTTGTGTGAGAAGAGAAAGGGTTGTGCTTGGCAATCTTCTTACCAAGTTCCAAATTCCAGCTGTCTGACCTCCTTGCACCATGCCAATTACCTTACCGAACAATGGATGATTGGGTTCTATGACCACGCATACACCACCGCTACTGCCGTACCATAAAGGTAGAGCTACTTGCATGTCTGACTTGGGGTCACAGCCTGCAACAAAACCTTTGATTCGACCGTAGCTAAACACTCTGTGACATGGCTTGAAAATTGATATAAAATCAAAACTTGATTTGACCATATCCACGTTTGGTGGGCTTAGATATTGTACATAGGATTGCAGAATGTTCTTTTCTCTCTCAGAATTTCTGTTTTCAGCATTGTAGGAGATGACTGCAACACGAAGATTCGTAACGTCAATTCCGCCAGTGTTATACGTATCAAATAGCATGTTCACAGGTACAAAATGTTGTGCTTTGAATGTAACATCTTTTGCTTCGAAAACTCCAAGATCAGTCTTTAGATTCCAACATAGTAGCTTCACTGCAGGATCACTTGAGTAGTCTTTGAATGCGATGTGCATGCTAGAGACTCTTAGAGTATCGTCTTTCGTGGATTCAGTTTTAATTAGTTCCAAATCGTCATTTGTACATTTACGTGCTTCACCAGTGTTCGTTTTAGGATAGAGGTGTAGCGTAGAAATGAAATGGATTGGACTAACCCAAAACCCGCTTTGTGTTCCACCAAATTGTCCCTTGTTAAATAGTTTTCCAGCGCTCTTGCATACATTCAATATCTCCACCTATTTAAGCATTAAAATATGAATATTAATTTTTTACGTTTTTGTTCAGCATCGATAGATCTGGTGGAAGGTTCTCGATAACAACAACCACCTCATGCGTTTTTATCCACGTGTTTGTTGCTACGTCGTAAATCGGACCTCCGAATTCTTCTTTTGACGCACTAACAACTTTTGTAGTTGGAGGTGTCTTTAATACTTCGTTGTCATCAAGAAAAGGGTTATCGAATTTCGATTGACGTCCATCCTTAACTGGACTGTTTGTGTCCACGAAAATAATATTTCCTTGCTCGTTCAATAGGTTACCGTACTTGTCCACTGAGGTGTTCATGTTTGATACATGCGGTGAAGGTTCAAATTAAATGTGGTTTACCAAAAGAGTCGAAGTTGGAACGTTTTCATGAACTTCTATCAAGACAAAGCCTCACTCACAAGTACTGCGGAATTAAAAGTGGAAGACTGGATTGAAACATGATGATATGAATGTAAATAAGAGCTAATGTATCATAAGTTTTCGTTGTCTGCAATCTTTTCGAACAACATACACAGCGGATGATCTACGTCGCTGACTGCAGCAATAAACTCTTCTAAATCTAATGTACCATTGTTATCCAAATCAGATGCTGTGAATATCCGCTTCAAGTGCTCCTCTAACACTTTTACTCGTTGCGACGTTAGTTTGTATCCTCCCATAGTTGATTGACCCATCGAAAACTTCGTAAAGAAATCAATCATCTCTTCCATTTGTACTGAACCGCTATTATCAGCGTCGAATAATCCAAACACCATCCTTATCATGTCTCCTCGTTCTCCTTGTATTAAATTACTTAAACCCGCAGCTATTTCCACCAAGTCTACATCACCACTTCCATCTACATCGAAAGCATGGTAAACTTTTTCGAAGTACTTTCTGTCGAAACGTTTAGTTAGGGCTTCTTCAGCTATTGCGAGGAAAGCCTCTTCGCTTATTGAATGTTCTTTCTCGTTTAATATTCGCAGTTTATCAAGGACTGAATTCAATTCGTCTTCTGATAACCGTATCCCTGTTCGCAGCGAGTTTGTATTTACTATAGGAACTGTCGGATTGATACTATTTCGTCGTATATTTTCAATTGATGCGAATTTAGGTTGTGACTTTCTCACGTTTTTTAATAACAGGGCGCTGGAGTCACTCGGTGCAGTTGGAGAAGCAACTACTGATGATTCGCCATTTTCCTGTTGTTCGTCTGTAACTGCAGAGTTCCTCCCTGTGCAGACGTTACCCATAGTTTTGTGGAAAGTAAAGTTAGAGGTATAGTATAATATTTTTTACTGAGGAGCAGGGTCATCACTACTCATACTTAGGAAAAGCATTCCTAAAGGATGGTCTACATCACTAACAGCTTCTACAAACTCTTCAAAATCTATGGTTCCATTAGAGTCCAAGTCAGTAGCGGTAAATATTCGCTTTAGATGCTCTTCTAGTGCATTCCATCGAGACGATGTTAATTTATAACCGTTCATCTTTGCTTGGCCTTTAAAGAATTTTTTGAAAAAATCAACCATTTCTTCTTGCTGTACGCTTCCGTCATTATTTATATCAAAGAGACTAAACACAACTACAACATCGTTAGTTATGGTTACCACATCGTACGTTTCATCATATCTTTCTTGTCTCCATAGAGTAAATTACTCATTCCAGTCGCTAGTTCTACAAAATCTATCTTCCCATTTCTACTAGTTAAAACCTGTTGAAGCTCTACGTACCCGTCTAAATCAAACGCCTCGTATATCCGATGAAACGCTGGAAATACTGTATGATCAAAACGTTTCGACAAGCTACTACGAACAACCTGGTCAAAGTTGCTTTTATCTACAAGACCATCTTCACTCGATAGTTTAAATTGCTCCAGCAGTGTCCGTAGCTCTACTTCGCTCACTACATGTTAAAAGTTTTTGTAGGAAGTACTTTTTAATTGCGATTTAAGTTGAAGTAGAGTTGGTGTATGCGATGTGACAGTTCCCACCAGTCCCAGTTCTTCGTCTACGTATTCTTCTTTCGGTACATGCTCCAATGTGACTGGAGAAAGTCTTATTTTTTGTTGCTTTTTCACCGCTATTAAATTCTTTAGTAATAAGTCTGAAGCCGAGTCAACATCAGGGCTTCCTGGTGTTGTACGCTGGCTCATTACTAACGATTTGTCAACTGGCTGGTAAACCACGCAAAAAGTCTTCATGGGTAAGTGTGCATGTTGCGGCACTGATGTGGACACAAAAAATGCCAAACCATGGAGTGATACCTACACTATAAAGAAGAACCACCCTAGATCTAGAACCATTTGTAGCAAAGTATGATTATTTTAAAAGTACTAATGCAGTAGTGTTACCTTTTAGCCAATAGACAAGAACGCTTTCAAAAGGTTGCGAGAGACAAAGGCGCCCAACCATTTAATGTAATAGACGTAGAAGACGAAGTGACAGTAGCACCTGTCACCATTAAAACCAAGAAAATCATATATGAATCCAGTAGTGAGGAAGAAGTAGAGCCACCAACTAAAAAACAAAAAGTATTCGGCGTTTTTTGACTTACATTTAGTTCGAAGAGATAGTCGCACCTGTAAAAAAATACGAATTCGATGACGACGAGGTTGTAGAGGATTCACCCAACATCAATTATCGATCTCCGTCACCAGATTTCAATCATGCTTCGCCTGCCCCACTAAAAAACGATAACATGGAAGTTCAGTACACAAACGGTGACAATGCTGTTCAAAATGTAACAGAACTCGAACCTGTAGCGCCAGTAGAGCCACCTGCACTGGATGAGAATCCTTCTAGTACGCTAACGCCACACTTGCGCAAACTCGTTAACGATACTATTCATGAGACAATCACAGCGGAAGAGGTCATTCGTGAGCACAAGCATTTCTCTATGGGTATGTGAAAATACATTGTTTGTAACAAAATAGCCAAACGTATCGAATATGAAGATGTAACTGACGAAATAATTGACGAGTACTTGTTCAAACGCAAAGAACCACTAGTCATCAGCAACACGTTAGTGGGAATACTTAATCGAGCAAAAGATAAAAAGACACCAGCTAAACCAAGCAAGCTAAAGAATCTTTTCGGGTTGGACTTTTTGAAAATGAGATGCGGAGACATTATTATCAGACCTCGCGATAATTTGGAAATCAAAGATTTAGAAGAGTGTTCACTCGGAGAGTATGTCGAATATTTGAGCAAACCAGAATCAGAACGAGATCCTAAAATCTTGTATGGCAAAGATATCGAGTGTCCAGAACATTGGACAGATTTCTTTTTCACACACTCAAAATTACAAGAAAGATTCAAACACAAAGGGAAAGAAGATTTAATGTCGGATCTTCCAGCAGAGTTACAAGCAATTACACTCATGATCTATATTGGAGATAAGAAAACATACACTCCAGCGCATAGAGATGTTGTTGGATCACTAGGACACAACATCATGGTATGGACAGATCCAGCCGACGATAGTAACCATATTGGTATAAATGAAATCAATGCACAATACATTAACGAGCACAAACTGTACACAGAAGAAGGTCCGTCTTTCTCATATCAACTAACTGTATAGAACGTAAGAAACAAGAAACGTATGCTCTTTGGTGTGTACTTTCACCAAAAGAAATTCCTGCCATCCGTAAATTCTGGAAAGAGAAGGGAAATGACATGGATGAAGACAACTGTTTCTTACCATTATCATACCTAAAAGATGCACCATTCAATATCCAACTCATTGAACAAAGAATTGGTGATTTTGTACTTGTTCCTCCCAACGCTCCTCATCAAGTTGTGAATAGAGGTGGAAGAAGTGTTAAAGTTGCATGGAATACCATCACAACTCGATCTCTTTCACAATCGATTCTAGCGTTACCCAATTATCGCAACTATGGAAAACATCAAGTATATCGTGTGAAAGCGATTGCATTCCATGCGCTAAAAACACGTATGCAGAATCTAGAAACACCACTCGAAGATATTGAAACGTTGATTAGAGTTGTAGAATATATACGTTTCTCAGAAGATATCGAAGACGAACAGTTTGCAAAGTACAGCACTAGTAACCAATACCAAAAGTATTTCAATTGAATATTCTAACAATATAGATTTAGTAACCCTGACGATATCGCTCACAGTCACACATGCAACCATTGCAAATGTGATATTTTCAATCGTTGCTACCATTGTTCAAAATGTGATTCTGGTGACACATCTGTTGGACCAATGATGGGTGCTATGGCACCACGAGAAGCACCAGTAGATGAAAAAGAAGGTTACGATTTATGTCTGGATTGTGTAGCAGAAGGTCGTACCTGCCAACACGTGAATATGACTCTTCGTTACCATTTAACAATGGAAGAAATTGATGTCGTGTTAAATGAAGCAAAACAAATTTATTTGAAACGCAAAACAGAAAAAGGAGAACAGGAACAAGCACAAAAACTTTTAGAAGATATCAAAGTCAAGAATCAAAAGAGTTGTGCGACTATTGCGTTTAATAACATGTATTGGAACATGCAAGTATGTTTTTACAATGTATGTGACTAACTTGATAGAGCGTAGCAAATATTCCACATCATACTTGTCATCAATGCACAGGAAGACCAGCACCTGCACTTTGTTCAAAATGTAACGCGTGTGAAAATTATTACTGTGAGACTTGTCTGTGGGATCGGTATCATGTTAACTGTGCAGAAGTGAAGAGAAACAAGTTATGGAAATGTCCTGCGTGTGCTGATGTTTGTAACTGTGATCAGTGTTTGGATAACAGAGGTATTAATACAGCGGCCTACAACAAAAATATTATGACAAAATTGGATCAAATCAAAGAAGTGTTACCGTTCAATGTGAAGAATGTTGGCGCAGAATTAGAACAAAATCAGTTAAGTGCTGTAACAGACCACTCCCCAAATCCAGTGTTACGAGCAGAAACAGTTGCGTTTGGAGCTCTAAAGAAAGAACAGCGGATTTATCACTTGATAAACAAATCTGCGCAAAAGATTAGAATTATTACATCATCAGGAGCGAAACGTGAACTCAAGTGTACAGATTGCCAAAAGTCATGTCAAGGAGCGCAAGTCATTCAACATCGAGTAGATAGAAGAATATTCTGCTTGAAATGTTTTGAGGGCCACAATAATGATGAATACCACCACGCATACATTTTATTCAACACGTTATGCGACAACTGTCATAGCACAATTGTAGGAATCAAATTCTCGACACAAACCAAAGATTATTGCCACGATTGCTATGCACAATGTGCACATCCAAAAGAAGAATTCCACGTGACTATTCCAGACTATGGGGATGCTAAATCATTTGCAAAAGAAGGACCAATATTAGATAAACGTTAATTTATTAGAACCACACAAACATTGAAGGTGCCATTTGACTCAAATTGTCTACTTGTTTGGCCGCATAAATAAGTTCTGAAATCTTTGCATTCAGTACTTGCTCATTCGTTGGTAATGTTGGCGCTACTTGTGGTTGAGGTGCTGTTCCATTCATTACTACATCTGTTCCGTTTGCAGTTGGTGCTACTGGTTGTTGAATTGGTCCATTATTGCTGTACATACGAATAATAGGAGTACCAGGTACCAATAAACCGGAAGTAGATGGCAACAACGTTACTGTAGAAGGTGCCAAATCGTCCAACTTTTGCAAAATGTCATCTTCTACGTTTGCGTTAACAGTACTCTTCAGTAATTGTTCATCCATACTGAACTTGTCAGAAATTGATCCACAGTAGATGCTCTGCCATGCGATCAACTCATCGCGAACAAAGAGTTGAAGCAATGATCGAACGTGAGTTCTGTTCTTGTTCAATGCATGAGCTGCAACTGACATAGTGTTCAACAATGTACCCTCCATGCCAAATGGTGAAACAAAGTGTTCCATATTTCTGGACAAACGGAAGGGTACTTTGTTATCGTTCCTCAGTCTTCCAGTATCAGCATCAAACTCTGCGCGCAAATCCATGCGGAACAAATCACCAGTATCTTGACTGAGTAGAATCTTTTCTACACCAACATTGCGTACTGAGAACAAATGCTCTAGTAAAGCAAATACTCCCAATTGAGTTGTGAATCGTTTTCTCATTTGGAATAGTTGATTCCATGAGGAACGAGCACGTTGTGTCATCGACTTGGTCAAGATATCATTTGGAATCTTTTCGCTCAATTTTGAATAAATATCCAACTTCATTTGTGCTTCGGCTTTATCATGTTCCATCATGACGTACTGTTCCTTGTTTTGTTCAAGTAACGATTTCATAATATTCCAGTACTCGGATAGCATTTGTTCTGGTTCAATGTGCATTTGACTCTTGCAATAGTCACTAAAGACATTCTCCAGTGACTCGTATGAGTTGACATGTTCATTGATCAATCTAATTCTTTGTGATAATGGAAGTATAATAGGAGCGTGAATACGTAGTGCTCTTCTTCTCGAGTTTGGATTGCGATCTAAAATGCGATTCAAATGAGTGACTAGGGACCACAAACGATCTTCGCTTCTACCGTAGCAAGTACTCTCAGAGTTTGGAACTGATGTAACCAAGAATGGATACGTCTTTCCACTGTGACTTCTCATAGTAACTCTTCTACACAAAAGCATGTTTCTGCGAATCAACTCCATATCAGGTTGGAAACATTGCAATCTTTCATGTTGTTCGGTAAATGGCTCACGTAAATCACAATCGTCACCAACGCTTGCGTCAAAGTATTGTGAACTCATGTTTTGGAGTTGGGGACCTTGTTGGTAGCCCGTTGCCAAAGACTCGGTAACGTACTGTCCTGGAATTTCAACTTCAACCGTGTGGATATCAACCAAGTAGCCAGATACAACTTCTAGTGGTAATAAACTTGTACTAGTGATTGTTGGGCGACTAATGTTGCTATTGTGGTTGTTTATGGTAGCAAAGATCTTTGTGTTTTGACCAACTAACTGAGTCCACTTCTTCAACGCGGCAATGAGCTCTAGAACAGTGGTTGGGGTTACACATAAATCTCTCTCCATTTCATCTTCAGATGCCATTAAGAAAGCATTTGTATGTGCAGGTGCGATCATTGGTTGTGGTGCTTGTGGAGGTGGTGCATTAGCTG
>JAESGV010001354.1_pt1 | contig 10285 bp, 10 predicted proteins | sample 9269781 | NCBI WGS metagenome assembly JAESGV01 (sample SAMN15741586, study PRJNA653496) | algae metagenome | isolation source: Tildeniella torsiva UHER 1998/13D and co-occurring heterotrophs from... | place: Slovakia: Slovak Paradise National Park, Hrabusice, Kosice Region | collected 2000-01-01
GCCAACAATTAATCTTTTCACAAGAGCGTAGACAGTTGTTGCAACAACAAGCACAACACCCACAACAAACACATCTTCAACAACAGCAAACGGAAAGTATGCTTGCGAACTTTAGTCCTCAGTTGGCCGTTGATCCGTTCTGGCAAATGAACTTTTTAAATACAAACACGCCAACTACACTAAATTTTGCAGGAACACCCAACACTATTCCAGATCATGATAGTTTATCATCAACACCTATTACTAGAAAGAGAAGCAACTCTGAACCTGGATTTGGTCTACTACAGTTTGCGCAGTTGAACAATATGAACAGCGCATTCAACTTCCAAACACCACAAAACCCAAGCAATCACTCGTTAACACCACCTGCGACAAAGACAACAAGAAAGAGAAGTAACTCGGATGCGGTAGTATTTGTTGATGAAATATCAAAAGCACGCGATTCTATGGAAGAAAAAGAATCAAAGGCAGACCAACAAAAGAGATTGGTTGAACAACAAGGAGGATACAATAGAGATAAAAAGAAGCGCAAGTATGACAACATGATGTCATTCTTCAAATTCAGGTAATTTATCCAAATCGTTGTACAAAGTTGAATATTAATACAGTGTAAATACTTGTGAGTTTTTACACATTTTGTTCTGGTTCCATGCAATAAAATGTTCTGCCTTGAACCGTTACAAACATCAGTTGTGCAAGTTCGAAATCGAAAGGGTGCAGCTCTGTTACGATAAAACTCGCTAGTACACCACAATAATATTCCACAAATCATGTCAAACGAAATACCTGTTGATACAAGCACTGCGCCACCACAGGACTTCTTCAAGGAGTACCAAAAAATTAATATGCACAACACTGCCAAGAAAATGATTCATGGCAAGGAGAACGACCTCAAGTGGGTTGCTCTTGAAAAAGTACACGGTGCCAACTTTTGTATGATACACGATGGCACTAAAATATACTGTTGCAGAAGAAACGACATTTTGCACGAGCATGAAACCTTCTACAACTTTCAAATGATAAGAGACAAGTACAAGGACCAGATTGCCAAACTTTTCGCGCTTCTAGCAGAACCAGATCGTTTAGCATCTATTACTGGCAGTAATGACTCAGTTTTAGAGAGGATTATGGTACGACACGCTTGTAGACTAACAATTCACAGGTTTATGGAGAGTTATTCGGTGGAATCTATCCACACAAGGATGTACAAGATTTGGGATTCCTACACGTACAAAAGGGTGTATACTATTGTCCCCAAATCGAGTTTTTCGCGTTCGATGTTGCCATCAAAGTCGCAGAAAACAAAGATTCACAATGGATAAACTATGATCTCGCAATGGAGTTGTTCGACCAACTCGAGTTTTTCCATGCCAAACCATTACACACTGGAACACTCAAGGAATGTTTAGACTATGACATCAAATTTAACTCGACTATTCCAAAGCTTCTTGGACTACCACCATTGGAAAAAAATCAATGCGAGGGAATCGTAGTCAAAGTAAGTTCACGCTCAACAATACTAACAAATAGACTGTCGAACCAATGTTTTATGGACAACATAACATCAGAGCCATTTTCAAAAAGAAGAATGAAAAGTTTGCAGAAATTAATCCAAAGGGAGAGAAAACGTTATACGAAAGAACAAGAGATTACAAGGCAGTTGTTAGAAATCTTCCAAGATATATCAATGAAAATAGAATGGATTCATTGGAGAGCAAGATTGGACCTATTAACGTTGACGATGAGCAAAAACTCGTACGCGCAGTTAATCAATTTGCAGAAGATGTATTGGTCGATTTTGCAGAAAATGATGGAGAGTTGTGGCGATCTATTACAGTAGAACAACAACAACAAGCAAAGGACCACTTATGCACAGAAACACGTGCCTTTTTCATCGAACAAAAGAAGAAATAAGTACGACAAAATTGTTAATTTACACGCTCAGAAAATATTTTTCAGAAAAGAAAGAACTCCTCTTCTTTGACCACAATTTCCGAGATTGTACAATGTGCAAAGCGATTGTGCGATTTGTTTGGCGTTTGGACCTGAACTTGGTTGCTTTTGCCAACTCCAAATCATGATACCTTGTCCACCATGCGAACTAACATGATTTGCGATAGTTTGTACATTTGCTAGGCTGATGACGTTTCCACCCCAACCTTCTGGTGCTACTTGTACACCAACACCAATTGCACCAGCGTACAACGCTCTGTAAGAATCATACGCAACACGTGGATCATATGTATCAAAATATGGTCCTGCATCGTATGAACCTAACCACATAGCATCAATCTTTGTACCTACAGTACGTAGTGGATTGATCCATAGTCCACACCATGTAGGATTACCATACACTGGGTATCCGTTAATAGCATATGCTCCTGTGCTCCAACCGTAAGCAGTAAGTAGTTTGTTAGGTCCTAATGCGTTTCTATAACCTGTGATCAAATTTGCAATTTGAGTATCGCTTATTGAACAACTTGTTCCTCCTGATGCCCAAGTGCAACCTGTAGATTCTGACTCATAATCAAAATCGATACCATCCACGTTGAGATCGTTGACTAGTGCAGCTGCAGCGACAAAGTTAGCGGCTTGCCAATTGTTGTAAGTTGCACCTCCAACGGAGAGTAACACTTTCACGTTGGGATTTTTTGTTCTCAGAGAAGCAACAGCAGTCTTGAGAGCATCAAAGTTTTGAGTACCAGAACACCAAAATTGTAGTCCAGTGTTACTAAGATCATGACTTCCAGCAACGTATGATAACTCTGGTTGTATGAAAGCAATATTGACTACAGAAACGTAGCTTGGAATTGCAGGTAGATCAGTGATAGTGCATGGATCCCATCTGTATGTTCCACTCCACGATTGGTAATAAACAACTATGGTTTTGCCTTCAGGTTGGAATGGATTTGATGGCTTGGTAGTTGGAGCGCATGTTGTAGTTGGTACTGGAGCAACTGTAGTTGTTGGCGGTGCTGTAGGAGCACTAGAGGTAGTAGTTGCTGGAACAGGTGCTGTAGTAGTAGTGTCTGGAGATGAAGATCCACAGAGAATTGTGCCAGCAGGACAGTTTCCTCCTTCAGTAGGATAGCATACTTTGTTTTGCGTATTTTGACTAGACATTGTTAGTTGACAGAAAAACTTACCAAGGACCACTTGTTCCTGTTAAACACGCTGAACATGTTCTAGGAGCAGCTGTGGTTGTCACAACAGGAGCAGCAGTTGTAGTAGTGGTAGTGGGAGCAACAGTGGTAGTTGTTGTCGTAGGAGCTACCGTTGTCGTTGCTGTGGTTGGAGCTACAGTTGTCGTAGTTGTTGTTGCAGGAGGAGCAGCAGTAGTAGCAGGAGTAGAACCACACTTCTGAGTACCTGGAGGGCACGTACTTGAAGCAGGAATCAAGTATCCATAGCACACCTTGTTACTTGGATTTTGGCATGGTCCAGATGATACTCCCCAGCAATTTGTACATTGTGAGTTTACGCCCACGGCTAGCAAGACCACAAGAGCTAATCCTATGACTTGCTTCATGATGTTTTATACTTTGTGATGATTTACCAGCAGCTATTTATGTTTACTCCACAAACAGTACCCTCAGCTTTAAACGTACTCCACGGAGCTTTTCTCCTGAACTATTTTCGAAATATAGGAAAGCTACTTTTGTCATTCAATCATTAATGTAGCTAGCGATTACAGTTGGCAGCGAGTAGGAAAATTGACACTCCTATGCGTTGTGTAATGTTTTTAACAAGACATTTGAGATGACAGAAATGGTCAGGAAAATGCATACCTAATATGATGGATTAGAGCGAAATAAATAGTTTTGCAACTTGTAATCTGCGGCCAACTTCTTCAAATCAAGCATGTTCAGTGTTAACTTGCCACTGGGTGGTTCCATGGACTTCATAGAGATTGTAGGACTAGTTTTGATACCATTTGTATTTCATGAGTTAGTATTTTGGGGATACAGTCTGTACATTCATTATCGTTTCGATTACCCTTTATATGATGTCAATCAGAAAGCCCCAGAATTTAAACGACAACCAAAGGTTAGAGTTACACCAGAGGAAGTCAGACATTGCGTCAAATCTTTACTACTCAATCAAGTTTTCGTATTGATTCCATTCGCGTTGGTACAAGCCCCATTTTTGCGTTGGTCATCACCGCAGTTAGCGGAATTTGGAAGAAATCCATTTGCTTGGCACGGAATACCAAATATTTTCCATGCTCTGTTGCAACTGCTTGGCTCTTACGTTTTCGTCGAAGCAGGATTTTACTACTCTCATAGATTACTAGTAAGCTTTTTTTTTGAAATGCTAAACAATGCAGCACACAAACTTTATGTACAAACGATTCCACAAACAACATCATGAATTCAAAGCGCCAATAGGAATGGCTTCGGAGTACGCTCATCCAGTCGAATTCTTATTGTCGAATCTGTTGCCAATAAGTACTGCGCCAATTGTATTGTCAGCTATATTTGGACCCGAACTAGTGGGAATGCATCCAATTACATATTTATTGTTCACAGCAATTAACGTAACGGGAACAATTAGTGGACATTCTGGATACCAATTACCTTGGAATAAGCCGACACTAGGAGCCCATGATGAACATCATAGATTATTCAATGTCAATTATGGTACTTTTGGAGTGTTGGACTGGCTTCACGGTACAAGTTCTTTCTCAAAGTTCTCTCTGTGGCTATAAAGCTATGCAATCTCTTCTACTACACATTCTGGTTGTATAATCGATCGAACAACCCCAAGAACTTTATCTCCTTGTTCTTTGGCCAATTTTACTTCTCTCCACTTCATTTTTAGTACTTGTGCAGTCATGTCGTCTGGGTTATTACTTAAATATGCTTCAAGTTGTTCCAGAGCGCTATTCAAGTCTTTATTCTGGTATGCCGAGAACGCTTTCATACAGGGACTAAATACATCGGCAGCATCAGAGTTTTTGAGCTCATACATCCATTCGTCATCTTCTTTCTTGACTTCATCTCCTAATTCGTAAACAACACTTGTCAGAGCTTTCGGTCTACTCGGCACTTGTAGTTCATCCAACGGCCTAGCAGAGAATCCTTTATTTAACAAGTTGAACGCTTTATCGTTCATGAGAATCGTCGTTTTCCAAACAGCATTCAATTTCTCTATTCCTCTTGCCAAATCTTCAGTATTTCCAAACACTGAAAACTTTCTCTTTTGTTGATTACCAATATTACCCATCGTTACTGGTCCAGTCGCTACACCTAGCGATATCGTAACTTCAGGCAAGTTTTCTTTTGCTAGTTGCTCGTTAAGTTTTCCGATATTATCTTTGATCGCAGCGGCGGCAGAACAAGCCATCTTGGCATGAGATTTTTGTTTGTTTATCGTGTTCCAGTGGAGTATAAATTCACTAGGTGAGATATCATGTAAATCTCCCTTAAACTTGCGCATAAGACTCATCACTTCTTTAAGAATAGATCCATGAACAAATACAAAATCATTCTTTTCCAATTTGTTCATCAAATGATCAAAATTGGAAATTTTCATAATAACAACAGTAACATCCTTGTTTTCTAACCCTAACATGAATCGGAAATCACCACCAGAATTGCTTGATACACTTTGCCGAACACCAAACGATGAATTATTCGAAATCGTACTCTGTTTTCTTTGGGCAATAAAACTCTTTCCTGATCCTCTTCCACTACCGTGTCTAGATAATTTTGGATCTAGTGCAGAATTCTTTCTACTTGGAGAAGTTGTAACATCTTTAAATTCATCATCTTCTTCGTCTTCTTCGACTTTTCCTAGTAAATGACTAGGCAAGTACGTTCTATATTCTTTTAGTTTTGCAATCATCAAATAGAAAGATGCTTGCATGGATACAATTTCTGAAAAATAGTGGTACTTCCCAGTTTGTATAGAATTTAAATCCATGTTTTCTACCAATGACATTTCTCCTGCCAAATGCAAAATGGGTTTGACTAGAATCCATGCAAAGATTACTCCCACTAAAAGCGCTCCTACGAGTATGACGCTACTGATTACCGCTACGATTACTCCGATAGTAACGTATGGTCCAATAGAATCGGCTACAGGTACAACGTACACAAAAGTCCAATCCATTCCTGCAATGTTGTCTACATAACGTTGAAACGCAATTTGTTGGTTGTTATCATGATCTCTAGTGAATACCATATCCATCGTGTTCGGATTCGCTTTAATGTAATTTTCTACATCGTTGTGAACATCAACGATGATATCATTGGAGTAGCTATCGATATTGTGTGGTACTGATTTGTTGTTTGCGTCCATATAGTACAACTCGTTTTCCAAATCAGAACTTGCGACTAGATTCTTGCTTTTTGTTTCGTAAATGTATGACACCGAAGAATTTCCGACGATATCGTTGATGGTGTTACTTAAAAATCTTGTACTAAATACGTAACGTGAGAAAAACGGCACGGATCCAGTTGAGTTGACATAGGGCCTCAAGTATTGTACAAATGTGTTGCATGGTGGAGTGCAAGGGTTCATTGCGTATACATTACCCCATTGAGGAATTGGTGTCTTTGCAACAGCAGTCAAATCAAATGGTTCCGAAAAGATTTGGGTTTGTACGTTAAATCCTAACGCACCTGTCCGATAATTGGCAATAGTGTATAGTCCAATATAATTTGCTCTGGTAACGTTGAACCCTTTGATAAATCCAAGAAATGAAGACGGCGTGCTACTCATCCCGTAATAACCCGCACTATTTCCAACGTTATCGTCTACTTGGTAAAACCATAGTTGCGGGAGTAGATTTGTGTTGGATTGATTGAACACGTTCCACGCGTACCGGAGCATGGATGTTTTATCGCCAACATAAACAGCATTTAAATCCAACGAGGATGAAGCCGAGTCGGTGACGAGTTTGGGTGCATTTACGTGACTCACGATGAGTGAATAAAGTATTTTGAACTTTTCTTGGTGTTGCGCATCTGCTACGCTACCGATAGAGTAGAAATACAATCCTAACAGTACCGCGATAACTGCTGCCATCGTAATGACAAATAGCAGAATAGTACTGAATAACGAGCATCGAATTGATCGTATGAATCCGAAAATAGAGTTGTTGTATCTTGTATCGTAGTTGTCAAAATCTTCTTGTGGTTCATCTTCCAAGTTATTCGCCAATTGATTCAGTCGTTTTACATCAAGTGAACTTTCTACTGTCAATAGATTCGAGTGTTGGCTGTCTTTAGGCGTGTTCGCGGAGAAAGAGCGTACTCTGTTCGAGCTGGCAGACATTGCCAGTGGTCTCACACTCATGAGAGTTTGGGCGGGAGTACAGGTTTTTGTTATCTTTGTACTGCGTTCGGTAGTAGGTTCCTCTTTAGCAGCAGACTTCGGCTATTGGTGACGAGATGTCGAATACAGACGCTTTGGCATGTCGTTTTGGACATGAAGCATGGATTCCACAGCTTTGTTTGACATTTTTGATAGTTTCTTACAAGAGAAGCTGCTAGGCGATAGTTTATACTAAGCAGGTCAACAAAATCAAACTCTTACATGGCACCTAGACATCCAAATGTCTCATCATTGAACAAATCTAACAAATGTTCCACTTTCAATGACTTAAAATGACGTACGCTGCGTTTTCAGCATTCTAGCAAACATAGGTAGCACGATTTTGTCTCTACAGCGTATTTCTAGCAATTCTAATATACTGTCCTTCTCTAGTAACTGAATTGGTGTTTGAATACCTCCTAATAATCCCTGCATGTCGTACCACAATAACGTATTCCAACCTTCATGTACATATTTATCTAGTAAGATTTTGGCCAACGCTAAACTAGCTTCAAACTTGTTATCTAGTACATTTGCTCGAAGTTTTCGTATTGACCTCACTAGTTGGTACAGCAGCAAAGATTCTGTCTCTAACTCTTTGCCTGCATACTCTAGTAACTGTTGCATAGCAAATGGTTGTTTTTCTGCCAAATCGAATTTAGATCTGACTTCATCCGTAACAATTGATCGTTTGGAGTAGATGGCATTGTAGATTGCCGGTATCACGCATAGTACAAATATATTGAGCGTGATTAACAGTACTAGGGCACTAACGGAGTAGTTATCCACTACTAGAGACAACCATTCATTTGCTGTTGATTCAATTTTTGACAAGAGTAACAATGCACAAAAAATAGCCAACATGAAGAGTGCATTTGCTGTCATCATCCAAAATTCGATTTGGAGAGAAAATATTTGTAGTACTTGAGGTTGTTGGATGCACGTGAAAATATTTGTCGAAATGAAAATGACTAATATTCCAAGACCTATTTCAGAAACCTATAGTGTTAGTCGAGCGACGTATTTGAACATACTTGTGGATATCCATGCATCAAATTGCATGCGTCAGGATCGTTGATGGGTATATCCGTAAATATGAGCAACGATATGACACCTAGAATGTAGTATGACACAAAGATAAGTACTGCACCATAAAAAGTGTCCAAGTAGTGGAATGATCTCCCAATCGTTGGCATATCTGAATTTGTTTCTATCGATTGCCATATTTGAGACAATTCTCGCTCTCTTTGTATCTTGAACTTGAAAATCAAAATCTAGATGTTAATAATTTTTTTGAACAAATACCTGTGCTAGAATTGCTATTTTGTCCGTGCTTAGAGCTGTTACCGCGAACGATTGAGTAAAAAAACAGGGGTCCCACGGGTACTGGTTAATAATAACTCGTACTATCATCATTTGCATACAAATAGTGAACACGTGAAAGTACAAATTCCTGTTGCGAAGTGGTTGCTTGAATCGCTGCCAGTAGATGAGTAATAATCCAATAATAGATACGATAATCGCCCAGTACGTTAGAAAGTGCACTACTTTCTCCGACATTAATGTTGGAGAAACAAAGGATTTGATGACATCTGTTCCATCTAAATATTAGCAAAAATTGAACAAAAGTACCTGAGCACGAGTTTGTAGCAGGCACACAAGCTGCTGGCTGCATGCAGTACGTGTATCTGTATGGCGACAAACTACACAGTTGAGAGGTACTATTTAATCTTTTGCATTTTATATCTTCGCAAGTTAAATTAAAAGATTGTTCCGAGTAGTACGCTATCTGCGCAACTACACAGTGCGTAACCAGTAGGATCCACAGAGCCTGTGTTGCTTTCATTCAAAACGTTCCCACGGACCTCTTAAGCAGATTTAAATCCAAACGGCACAAACATGACACAGCAAACATTACAATGCGTCCTGAACTCGAAACATCTTGTTGGAACAAATAGCCTCGTAGTAACATTTTACGATAAAGATATCATGTGCTCTATGCAATTCTTTCGATGGATTGGAATCTTTCTTCACTTGATAGGCATTCATATTTATACAAAGAGAGATAAAACACAAAAAGCGCAGCTCATACCATTAGAACCATTCAAATACAACCGTAACAAAGATGCGTGGGAATCGGAAGTAACAGGATACGGTGTGGTACCAAAAACAATACGTGTAGCAACGCATAATGTGCTAAAATCAGAGCCATGGTGGGTGCTCGAACTTTTTTTACAAAGCCCAAAACGATTTGCTCACGAAATGGTCATTCTCGAAGACCTTGATGCTGATGTTATTTGTTTGAACGAAGTTACACCAATGTTTTTGAAAATGTTACTCGAACAGGAGTGGGTTCGTACAGATTATTTTGTGAGCGACGCGTTTGTACCAAATAGTGACTACAAGACAGTTCATGATTCTGTATTCAGCGAAGGCGTACCTATGGGAAATGTTATTCTTTCAAGGTTTCCAATGTCGCTGTCCAAGTTTGAATTCTCGTACAAAGCCAACTGCAAGCGAGATGCAATCGTCGCAACGTTTGATGATCTCACCATATGCGCTGTCCATTTGTCAGCATGGAAACAACTGTACGAACGACGATACACTCAACTACAGGAACTCACTTCACACCTACCAACACAAAACACAGTCATTCTAGGCGATCTAAATTTCCAAGTCGAGGCAGAGAACGTTACGATTTCAAAATGCGACTATGTCGACATGTGGACAGCAACTGAAAAGGATCCATTTGGTTATACTTGGGATTCTGTTACCAATCACATGATACAAAGAATTATTCCATTCATGAATAAGAGTATGCGACTAGATAGAATCATCATGAGTGAACGATCAAAATGGGAAACAGATCAAATACGTATTTTTGCGAACGAACCAGTTGAACAAAATAGATATCTTTTCTGTAGTGATCATTATGGATTAATTACGACTTTATCGCATTAAACAA
>JAESGV010001355.1_pt1 | contig 10283 bp, 10 predicted proteins | sample 9269781 | NCBI WGS metagenome assembly JAESGV01 (sample SAMN15741586, study PRJNA653496) | algae metagenome | isolation source: Tildeniella torsiva UHER 1998/13D and co-occurring heterotrophs from... | place: Slovakia: Slovak Paradise National Park, Hrabusice, Kosice Region | collected 2000-01-01
TCCGACCTAAACCCAAACCCAAACCCAAACCCAAACCCAAACCCAAACCCAAACCCAAACCCAAACCCAAACCCAAACCCAAACCCAAACCCAAACCCAAACCCAAACCCACCCAAACCCAAAACCCAGTCCCAACTAAGAGCTCATAGAAACACCAAAGATAAGAATTCCACTTTTGTTGGTTTTTACAAGATTAATTACACAACTTGCAACAAAAAGTAGAGTCATTTAAAAAGAAACCAAAGATATTACACCGCAATCTTAAAAATGCTAGAGTAACGGTCAAAAATATCAAATAAATCAAGAACATCCAACAAGAAAATCAGAACAAGACTATATCATCAGAGAATGCTGCTCGTTTAGCAATATTAGAAAAAGACTTTGTTATTCAAAACATTTCAGCAACACAAAACAAGACATTCGCTCTAATTGCTCCAAATGCTATCCAAATTATGAAGAAAACAAGAATATGATATACAGACACTACATTTAATGTGTCTGACAGCTTTGCAACAGCTATAATGTTTATAGATGCTAATTTTGAAAAGAGAGGGTTGCAAAACACATTTTTGTATCTTCATACTATAAGATTAATCAATTTATTTTAACATTTTAAGATCAAAAAACACATACCCATCAGTCATTGTTGTTGTTATTAGCTGGTAAATTAAATATTGATAAAGATAAACAACACAAGTATACTATTATTCATAACGGAGAGTTATCTATTATTCTTGTATAGAAAACTGTATTTCCAGGATTAAAACATTTATTGTGTATGAAACACATTAAGCGAAACATTAAAAACTATTTGAGATATAAAGTTAAAACCAGTGTTAAAAAGATTAATGAAATCATACAAACGTGCAAAAACTCTACAAAAAAGCCAATACTTTCTAAACATGCATTAAAACAATTTAAAGAGTTACCACCACTCTTTGATTGTACAAAAGAATATTTAATCAAGCATGAGCAAGAGTATATCACCAAATAGTACTATATTTTGCTTTTATTTAATTTTTAAGACACAAATTTTGAGAGTTACAAAAGAAGCAGTATTTTGCAAATATATAAAGAAGTATAAGTTCTTAATATTAAAAGAGTATTGTACATTAGACAAACGAATACTAGCAGGAATAAAATTAGATAAACAAACAAATAACCTTAGCAAGTCATTCAATTTGGTATTAAAGAGTGAATTACAAGTTGACAGAGCAACACCATACTATATATTAACTATATTACTGATTCAAAAGATGCAAAATCAATCAATAGAGTTTTTTGAGGGATATACAAGACAGAATAGCGACAAAATGTTGAAATCAAAAGTTACATCAATGTAATGTGACCAAATGATTAAATTAATATTGGCGTTATTGAAAACTGTTGCACAAAGAATTTAATTTTTGGAATAAAGCAAGAAATATAGCCGACAAGTGCAACAAATTAATTATTCAAAGCCATTAGCCATGTTGTGTGGCATTACATAATTAGAGGCAACTATATTGGATCAAATAACAAAGATTATTCTTAAAACACCAGGTTCTATAAAATTTGATGATATAAAACAAAAAGCTATTATTTCACACAATGACATAAAGTTTAAAGTGTATGAAAAGAATAATTGGAATGAGTTAATTTAATACTCTTTTAATATTTTAAGATTTTGAATTACTACAAATTTGTAGCTGTATTGTTGCAGTATCAGCAACAAAGAATAATTATTCACAATTAACACAATATTGCCTCAAAAAGCCAACAATTAAACAAATTTTAAAACAATTAACTAATAAACAAAGTGGATATAAGTTAAATGAAGTTAAACAAAAACAAAACAAGAAAAGAAAGGCAGAAGAGGAAGTAGAAATAGTTAAAACAAAAAAGCTTAAACAATAAATTTATTTAACTCATTTTCTTTAATTTATTATTTTTGTAGACAGTATTGGGAAAAAGTAGACAGTAATGTTCAAAATTTAGACATTAATGTCTATATTAGACATTAATGTCTTAAAAACAAAAGATCATAAAAATTTCATAAAATATGTAAAAATAAGGTTCCATATAATAGCTCAAATCTGAAGTATTTTCAATTCATAAGTTATAAGCATAAAATTGTAAATTTTGAATTAATAACCTGGTAGTTAATAATATTAAAGGTTAATCTGATATATGCCTTCTTGTAAGGTTTTATAAAATAATATGTCTTTTAATTTTTATGTTTTATAAAAATGTTAACAAATCCAAACTTAAAGTTTTCATTTTCTGGTAAATTCAATTCAAATATCTTTGTGTTAAAATATAAAATCTCCATGCTTTTAAAGTTAAATATACTTTACACTTTTTCTTTTTTCTAAATTCTATTAATAGTTTCTAAAAATCACCAATACATTCATTTTTAGTGCTACTTCTGACAAACAATGGTGTATGTTTGTATTTCTTTTTGATATTCAAGTCATTATTGGTTAATGTTTAAGTTAAAAAAGGTTAGCTTATAATTCTTTTGAAATCTTACAAATAAATCATAAACACTAATAATATGTCATGTAATATAACTTAATGAGATAATAAACAATTTTAATGATCTTTTAACAATAAATGCTTGTTTTTTTCATAGTAACAATATAATTTAATCAAATTTAATTGCTACTTTCTTGAATTTCAGTTAACCCTTCTACCAACTCTATAAGATTTTCTTTGAATTCTTCTTATAACAATCTTAATTATTCTTTTAAAATAAAATATTTAAATATATTCTTTTAATTTTCTTCTTGGTTTTTATGATTATATAACTTAAATAATAAATCACTTACTGTCATATAAGTAATACTATTAAAGTGATAGATATTTATATAAATAAATGCTATAATAGCAAAAATACAACAATCTTCTTTTTTAGTCAAATCAGTTTTATGTAACAAGTCAATAAAGTAACTATATAATAAAGTATCTATAACCTTTTTAGTATTATTATATGCATATAACAATGTCACTATAATAAAGTTTAAAAAAGCATCATATTTTGTTTTTAAATCACTATAATTCACATTTTAACTGACACATTATAAATTTAACCTAATATAACAAACATTCTATATTATATTAAAAGCGAGTCTGTGAGTAACTATAGCTTATAACAGAAATGCAATAAATATTTTTTGTTTGATTAAAAATATTACTAGTTAATAATTTTAAAAAATAGAGATATGTTTATATGCTTCATAAAATTTTTAATACAAGCAAGTATTAAAGCTCTACTGCTTGATAGTATTAATAGTATACATATTTTTTAATATATGTTTTAATAATTTAAAATGATTAATTTAATTAAATTTCTTTTTTAATTTAAAATTCAACTCAGTTACTGCATTATTAATAATACAAATCTTATCTTCTTCTGTTGCTTTTCTAACAATAGCAAGTAACAATTCTGCAATAACATCTTTGGAAGGAATAGAAGCAGTATTTTTATTACTAAGAAAACAAATAGCTATGTCACAATTCTTAGTAATAAAGTAAGTTAATGTGTGATTAATGCCTTATGGCTTACTTTAAATGTTATGTAATATTACACTAAGATTAAAAAGAAAATTCTTGAATAATTAATTTTTAATAGCTTTAATCAACTTTCTATTCTTTGCAACAGCTTGTAAAAAGTTATGGTTTTTAGATAATTTAACAAGTTTAACGTAAAAAAATTCTATGTTGCTTTGTTTTAATCATTAATATTGTTTAAAATTAAATTTTCTTGTAAAATCTTCTTAATAACTCGTTGTTTTTCTGCAGAAAATTTAGACATTTTCTTCACATAAATCAGTTTGTTTAGTTAACTTAATATTTTATAATAATTTTTTCTTTATTAAATATCTTATTATTAATATTATAAGCTTTTAAATAAAAAAAAAGCCAGATATTTTTATATTGCTGTTATAAGTCCTCAGGTATTAACAAAAGGCTAAATGTTTTTTATTGATGCTACAAGCCCTCAGGCATTAACAAGAGGCCAAATGTCTCTTTGCTGACATTACAAGCTTTTAAGCATTAAAAAAGTTCTTAAACTCAGTTAAGGCATATAGTACCTCAACCTCCAACCTTCAAACCTTATAATATAAATATTTTATAAAATAAATTAAATTTTTATTTATTATTTAATTATTAACTTACAAAAAGGTAATAAGACTTTTTGTTTAACTATACAATAAATTTTATTTCTATAATAATTATTATATAATATCTTTGTAAAAATTTTTTATAAATAAAGTTAAGTTGTAAAATAAAAACATATCCCTATATTAATTTGTTGAAAGCTTAATTACAATTTAACATAGATTTAAATATAAGAATAATATGTTTTAAATTATATAAAATAAATAAGTTAATACTTTTCTAATAAGATAATTAGTGTAATATTACTAATTGTTGTAAATAAAAAGTAAAATAAATTTATTCTTAAAATTAATTTTTAAAAAATTTAATAATTTTATTTATTTTAAATTTTATTAAAAATAAATATAAAACACCTATTCTTTTATATATAGATGTATAATATATAATAATAAATAAATAATTTTGTAAAAAAAAAAAAGGAAATTTTATTTTATAAATTAAATATTTCTTTATTTACAAAAATAAAAAATAAATAATTAAAACTAGAAGTAAAACCAGAGTTAAAAGTAATAAATAACAAGATTTTTATAAAACTGCTTAAATTTTATAAAATTAAAAAGCTTTGTTAAAGTCTAATTTAATAAAACTAACCAAAAGAATCTTATATTGTGAATTTTGTAACCGTGAGAAGATTATGCAGTGTAAAGCTCACTTTACATTAGGTCAGTGTATACAAACAGTTGCATGGCTATTGCCTAGATCTGTAGCATTTAGCTAGATATGTTTCCAAGTTTGAAAGCTGACATAACACAATCTTTGATGGCACGCCAATCACAGCTTGCAGTACAAAGAAGATTACTGACGGACTTTATACACAAGATTTACAATATGACCTCTTGGTTATGTTTAACCCTCTATTTCAATAAACTAGAAACCAAACTCTTGTTGGCACACTGACAAGATCATTGAAAGAGTTATAAGTTAATATTGTTGTTATTTATTTTGTACAATTAGGTTTAACGACGAGCAACGCAGTGGGCCAAAGCGGCAAAGAATACCATTGATGAACCAACGATCCACAAGATGCTTGCTGCATTTTCAAATTTACCAGCAGTGTAACCATTAATGTTGTAGTTGTTTTCTCTGCATACCCAAAAGATAGCACCTAATAAGAATAAGACACTTGAAAATAAGTACAAATCGGTGGCGATGGCGTTACCCCACAAGGAGCTAATTCTTGCACCTCTGGCCTTGGCGACGTTGTTATCGGCGTTGTTGACGGTGGCGGTGGTTGGGAGGATTGGGTAGTCCTTGTAGGTTCTCATGGCATCATAACGAAGACCCATATCACGAACGATCAAGCTGATCAACCACAAACTAGCGGCGACAATCCACACAATAGTTCCGTGATATCTTACGTTGTTAAATCCACTTAACCAGCAAGCAGCACCAGTGATGAATAAAGCCATGGAGATAGCAGCGAGCAAGTTGGCGAAAAGGTTGAAAATGTGATATCCATCTCTAGCTCCGTTTGGTCCGACCTTGGCAAAACCACCAAAGTTTGGTACCCAGTTCAAAAGTGATGCGATGAACCACAAAGAAAAACCTGCTACGAGCAAGCCTCCAATGGGTGTGTAATAAAATGAGGAATCACGAAGGGCAAGTGCCATGGCAGTCAAATTCAAGACTGAGCCTAACCACCAGCCGAGTGCTGATAGGGCACCGAAAACTGATGCAAAGATAGCAAAGCCTTTGCTTTCTGGAACAAAAGCCGGAGCAAGTGTTTGTGTGACAGTGGTTTGTGTGACGACTGTTTCTCCTGGAGCCATTTGAGGCTTTAGCATGTTGTTTGTTGCGAGTGCATTGTTGTTTAATACAGTGGTACTCATGTTGTTGTTGATGATGTTGTTGTTTTTCTGATATCGTTATCTGAGCAAGAATAGTATTTTATACGTCTTTATGATCTATTTTTAAATATATCGCTAATAATGCATGATGTTGACAGGTTGGATTTGCTGCAAACAATTAGTTTTCGTTTCTTGACCAACCCAAGGTCAACTAGTACTTGTACTTTTTACTACAATAACAAATCATAATTTTGAAACTTTAAATTTACATGTTAATTTATTGCTTCACTCAACTTTTTACTAGTTCTTCAAATGGGGGAGAGGTTTGAAATTCAGTTGAATATTTCTCAATATCTACAAAAATAAATCCTTGTTCATGATATTTGAATGCGACCGTGTTACATGTGCACAGGACTTGGCATCTACGTGATAGAGCACAAGAGAAACAGTAGGTTTGGCACCCAAGCACTCAACTAAGAACTGCAAATGGCTGACCTTTTGAGTATTAGTTTCATTCGAAGCTTTAATTCGTTCTCCCATGCTCCATACAATCTTGGTTACAAATGCTAGCGCTCCTCCAGTAGCACGCACTCCAAGAATAGAGGTTATTATACCTGAGTACAGTTGCCAAATATTGATCTATTTATTTAAATACTTTGCCAGAACGTCAAGGATCTCCGTCTACATGTTAGTGTAACCGTATTACGGGACATACTTTTTGATATGGTTTCACAATGTAATGGTTCATACCAGATTTTAAAGCTGTTCTCATATGTTCCTAAATGTTACACTTTGGCATATTGACAAACCTCTCGTGCGTTACCACTCAGACCTATAATTGGAATTGGCTGCATGCGTTTATCAGCTTCAATCTTTCTTATTCTAATAGTTGCCTCGTGGCCATTGAGCCTTGGCATTTCTAAATGATTAGGATATTTGATATATCACAAACCTAGATCCATAAAACAAAGGTCAAATGTATCACCAAAACTTCCAAACATCTCAACTGCCTCCATTCCATCATTTGCTATACAGTGTGTATGGCCCGCGTTCTTTATAATATTTACGAGAACACGTTGATTGATTCTAAAATGTTATTTCATAATAAATAACTTACAAGTTATCCTCTACAATTAATATATTGTATCGTTTTCTCTGTAGTGGATCTATTGCAGGTGAAGGACGCCGTTTTTTGGTAGCTGATGTTATAACTATTTCTGTTTCCACTCGTGTACACGGAACAGTAAAAGTAAATTTGGTTCCCTTGTTTTTCACACTTTCCACATTGATGGTACCTCCCATCAGCTGAATGAGATTTTTGCATATAAATAGTCCTAATCCACTTCCACCATACTCTGAATACGTTCTGTGATTTGCTTGTACAAAACGACTAAAGATACGATTTATCTCTTGTTCCTCCATCCCTATGCCTTTGTATTGTTAATTGTTGTAACTTGGAAGCAAACCTGTATCTTGAATTGTGAAATTTAACACTAGCTTTTCTGACTCTATCATTTCCGTTTTTCGAACTACTACTGTAATTTGGCCGTGTGATCGTGTAAACTTGATAGCATTACTCACCAAATTTCTGAAAACGTTAAAAATGTTAACCACCAGCTTACATCAACACCTGACAAACTCTGTCTGCGTCGCCAAGAACTGTTACTCCTGCAACTGCAGTTAAATCAAGATCTAATACTAAATTTCTGTTGATTATTTCTGCCTCAAACATTTTACACGCCATCTTGACTGTGCTTGCTACGTCGAACGGTGCCATTACACAGGTCACTTGACCAGCCTCCAACTAACACATTGTTAAAATTAAATGAGCAACAAACTTTTGATAGTGTAAGCACATCATCAGTGATAACCTTTTGATGCTTTACGCACGAGAAAATAGTTCCTACAGCTTCTCTCATTACTGGAAAAATCTTTGAAATGTTAAAAAGTCTCAAACGATCTTACATGTTGAACAGCGTTATTGATAGTATCGTTTAGGGTAGTAATACTGTTGCTGCGGGACGCTACTACGAGCTCGTGTTCGACAGTGTGTAAGTTTTGGGACAAAAGATCGCAATTTCCAAATACACCTATCCAATGTTAAAATCTGTCTGAGCTACAAACCTTGTATTGGATTACGAATTTCGTGACAAATGCGATCTAAAATGATTAATTAACTTATAGTGTCTTACCTATAAACTCTTCTTGCTTCTTTTGGTTTGATTCTGCCTTTTCTGCTCTTTTTTGTTGTTCTCCTGATTTCTTTTCTGCTTTTTGTATGCTTCCTTTTACTTGTCTAGCTAAAACTAAACTAATAGCCATTTGTGATGCCAAAATGCTCAGAATTTGAACTCTTTTTTCAGTAAATGCGAACGGAATTAGGTTATTCTCGACATAAAGTATTCCCTTTAGCTCACCTTGGTATACAATAGGCATACCAAGAACTGATTTGACACCATGTGCCTTGATGTATGGATCAAAAGAAAGTCCAATCTCTTGCTCCTCCGTTGCCAAACCCACCACAGCAGCAGTACTGTTTCTCGTTACATAGTCTATAACTGTCCTGCTTCCATCTTGCCATGTAGAGAGTGATTTGGCTTGCAGTGTAGTAATCGTTCCTGACGGCGAGTACTCAGCCTAATTTTAGTTTTTATAACCTATTAACATACCTCGACTAAATTGTTAATTATCAACGCTCCCTTTTGTGCTCCAGCAGTCTCAACAATAATTTTCATAATATTCTGCAATAAATGCCTCAAATCAACAGTAGACGAAATCACTTGACTGGCTCGAATAATAGAATCCAAATCCATCTACACATTGTTAGTTGTCGAGTAAAAGTTACCTTTAAAAGATTAGATTCGTTAAACGTATTTGCTGTTGGTCTTGTATTCATGAAACTTGACATAAACGATTGTGAGTCAAAAACGTGAGATGATATAGTGGCAGCAGAAGAAGATCGTTTGCTGTTTGTTGTGCCGCCGGTTGACGCCTCAAGTGAAGATGTAGATGAGTTGCTCGATGTAACGTTCGCATCCATGTCCAGATGATACTTTTGACTTAACGTAGCGCACTTTCCAAATGCTTCCCATCTCTTGTAAGCCATGAACGATTTCTCAATGTAAAAATGCGACAAGTTCTTTTGATTTGGGTAGTGCTTTGACTGTAGTATAAACTTGGCACATAACTCGTTACACAGTGCTACTAGAAATGTATATCCTGCTTCCTCAGCCGCGGCAATAGCTCTATTGTACAAATCCGCTGCCTGAAGTCGAGCTGTATTAACAGTAATGATACTTTTAAGAACATTGCTGCTCTCTTCAAACTTCATTGCTTCGATGCGTTTCAACTCGGCAGCTGCAATCAAATACATAGGAGAAAAGTTTTGTGGGCTTACTTCCACCCAGGAAGCTAATCTGTTCATATATACTTGTGTTTCTATTTGATGGGTCTCTGTGTCTTCCGTATCATACGTAGCCACCGGTACTAGTACCATCAGCATATTCAAAATAGATTCAATAAATCTCCCTTTGATCAAGCTGACGTGGGTATAAGCTTCTAGTACACACTTTTGTGCTTCTTGTAGTTTTTCTTTCTTGTTATCTCCGTCTGTTAATACATATAGCATGTAAGACTTGAGTACGTTATACTCAGTGAGAGCATACAAGTTGTTCTTTTCTTTCATGATGTCTACCGCTGTTGTGTCATCCAGATCATAAAATGGGATTTGTAAAGTCTTGAGGAGAACTCCAAAAGCGTTCATTACAATTCCCATGTCCTTGTCTTTGATCTTTTCCAAGTAGCCACTATGCTCATTAACATAAGTAGCAGCATGAGATAATGGAATATCTGTGAAAAAGATACTTGTTGCGTGGTATGCTCTGGCTAACGAAGAGTAGTACACCTCACCAGATTCAAGTCCAAATTTGAACGACTTTCCCACCATTTGCATGCTTTCGCTCAACGATCTGAAAAAGGTCGCATTATACGCACCAAACGAGTAGTATGCTTTACACTTCATAACTGCGTTTTCGCTGATATCTGCTAATCGAGTAGCAAGGGTTGAAAAATCATAAGCCCTTTGAATAGAGAACTGGTGTTCAACAAACTGTGCTTCGTGAGTAATAATGAAGCTGCTGTACAAACTAAATGCAACTGGCGAATCGTCTGTTATTCCATACCGTAGGGACATTAACGTTGCCAACGAAACAAGTAGTGGGTGAAGATCACTAAAGTTTGCCTGTGTAGCAATGTATAGCTCTGTAATCATGCTCAATGCAAGCCTATGATGATGTTCCTTCATTGTGTTGACTTCATTGGTCACTTGGTTTA
>JAESGV010001356.1_pt1 | contig 10274 bp, 13 predicted proteins | sample 9269781 | NCBI WGS metagenome assembly JAESGV01 (sample SAMN15741586, study PRJNA653496) | algae metagenome | isolation source: Tildeniella torsiva UHER 1998/13D and co-occurring heterotrophs from... | place: Slovakia: Slovak Paradise National Park, Hrabusice, Kosice Region | collected 2000-01-01
CTTTTTTTTCTTGTTCTTGTTATCATTCTGAACAGTTTGTATATTACCATTAGTTTTGTGTTCCACCAAGCCTGTCTCGCGACTCGACTCTACAAGACTCATTGTTTCACTATTTTCGTTGAAGACAACTGAGTTTTTGTAATTCTTCGCGTTTTGCAAGTATTTTTCGATCAAAAACTTTCAAACAAACATGTCCAAGCAAGACGAACGAGAAGAGTCTCAAGAGCAAGCTGGTGAAGAAGTAGAGAATACATGGAACGACGTATCCAAACTACAAGATCTTGGTATCAACGCAGGAGACATCAAGAAGCTCAAAGACGCTGGCTGTTATACCGTCGAAAGTTTAATCATGAGAACGAAGAAGAGTTTGTGTAATATCAAGGGACTCTCAGAAGCTAAAGTAGACAAGATTCTTGACGCTGCGAACAAGATCTACGTAAGTCACGTTTAGTCGTATCGATTCTAACTTGTATAGAACTCTGGATTCTGCACTGGTGTGGAGATGCTTGCCAAAAGACTAGAGGTTATCAAACTCACTACTGGTAGCACTGCTCTGGACGAGCTTCTTGGAGGAGGTATCGAGACTATGTCCATCACGGAGGCGTTTGGAGAGTTCAGAACAGGAAAGACCCAACTCTGCCATACACTCTGCGTTACTGCGCAACTTCCTCGCGAGAAAGGTGGTGGAGCTGGAAAGGTAGCTTACATCGATACAGAGGGAACCTTGTAAGTAGAGTCGTATCGATGAACTAACACTTCTAGCCGTCCAGAGAGAATTGGTCCTATCGCAGATCGCTATGGTCTATCAGCCTCAGAAGTACTCGAGAACATCGTAAGCTCATACTACTTGCTAATCCACTAGATCATTGCTAGAGCGTTTACTCACGAACACCAAATGGCTCTCATGACTCAAGTTGTAGCTAAGATGGCAGAGGACTGTTTCCGACTCATAATCGTCGATTCTGTTACAGCACTTTTCCGTGTCGACTTTTCTGGTAGAGGTGAGCTCTCTGAACGTCAACAAAAGTTGGGCCAATACTTGAGCACTCTCATGAAGGTATGTTTCACTCTAGTCGTATTTACTCTTTAAGGTCGCCAGTGAGTTCAACGTTGCTGTATTCATCACCAACCAAGTCCAAGCAGATCCTAGTGGAGGAGCCATGTTCGTTGCAGATCCTAAAAAACCTATTGGAGGTCATATCATCGCTCACGCATCCACTACAAGATTGTACTTGAGAAAGGGAAGAGCAGAACAACGTGTATGCAAGGTACGCATCTCCATGCATTTTTTAACTTCTAGATTTACGATTCTCCTTGTTTGCCTGAAAACGAAGCAATCTATCAAATCAGTGATTCTGGTATCATCGATGCAAAAGACTAGATATTAAATAGCATGTTTTCACGTTGTGTTAAAATTCATTTTGCTTTCTAAACTGTTCTTTCTATTCGCGTTGCGAGGTGAAATCGTTCGCAGTACATGAAACGAGTTACCCGCCGAACTTATAGTTTTCGCATGTGAAGAAGTTCATTCGCGAGCACAGAGTGTCTTTGTTTGGTTGTTATAGATTGTAAAATCTGGTTCAACATAGCTAAATCTCTATTGGTTTCAAAGCTCCAAAAGTCAGTGGTTCTGTTGTTGTTCCAAAGTTCAATTTTGATCAAGATATTTTGATTGATGTGAGGATATCCTTGTTTTGGCAATTTTATCTTTAGCTGCGAAACGCAAAAAATTGACAAACAATCTCATGTCCGAGTATCTATCAAGGTGGCCTCTGAAGCTCAGCATAAGGCAGGGATTGCAGACAGCATCTCTTCTATTCATGCTTGTGACACCAATTATATGCTTTTACCTCAACATTTTGTTCATACTATATTCTCCACTTTGGCCCGCATACGCGTTCTACCTATTTTACATCTACGCGATAGACTATGATAGCCCTACAACAGGCTCTCGCAAGAGTTATTGGTGGCGTTCACTCCCTATATTTAGAAACATTTGTGAATATTTTCCATCAAATGTAATCGTACGAGGAAATATGAAAGCTGAACAACAATATATTTTCGCGATGCATCCGCATGGAGTAATGGCTATAAGCGCGTGGACGGCATTCTTGAATGACTTCAAAGGCTCGTTCAGCGACCTATGTCCCGGTATTGATGTACGACTATGCACTTTAAACCTAGGATTCTATGTACCATTTATGCGAGAGTTACTACTAAATTTTGGAATGGTTAACGCTGAGGCTAGCACTATTCATCACAACTTGAGTCGAAAAAAGTCCATCTTGATAATGGTGGGCGGGAGTGAGGAGGCATACCACGCGGGAGTTTCAGAATACGAAGAATTAATACTGTCAAAGAGAAAAGGATTTGTTAGAATTGCGCTAGAGACGGGTACACCTATAGTACCTGTCTATGGATTTGGTGAGAATGATTTGTACACTATTATTCCATCCAAGCATCCATACTGGCAAAAATTCCAAAGTTTTTTCAAATCACTAACCAAGTATCCTATATCAGTAGTAAATGGAAGAGGCATTGGTAATTTTGAGTTTGGAATTCTACCAAGAAGAGTACCTCTAACTACAGTACTCGGAGAACCCATTATCGTTCCGAAAATCGAAAAACCAAGCCAAGAAGAGATAGATGAGTGGCACTCACTTTACATTGAAAAGCTGAAAGACTTATACAGAGATTATAAGGGGTCAATAGATGACTTGGTAATTTTATAAAATTTTCTGTACACGCAACAAAAAGTTGATGGTTAGCGAATGGTTTCGTCCTTTGTCTTGGTAGTCGGTAGATTCGATTTGAACATCAAAGATGGCTGGGTATTCGCTCATCAACGATGATGCAATTTGCTTTGCTTCTTCTACACTTGATGCTGCATTTTTACCAATCATATTGAATGAAACAATATCATTATTACCGATTACGACCTGAGTTTGCTCAATATTGGTAATGAGCTTGTTCGCCGATAGAATTGATTTGAAGTAGCTCACTATATTTGATGTTAACTCAAACGCATCGTATTGCGAGGTTTTAAACTCGATATTTACTGTACAATTGTTAGAAATAAAGTGCTACGTACGTGGAGTAGCATCGTCTGCTCTTGATGTAAAAGTAGCATCTGGTGCTGAAAAATCTTCACTGATTGGAACTGAACCTGGAGCTTGCATGTGTTGTTTTGAAAAATCTACACGTGTTTGATTCAACGAGTAAGTGTTTGGATGATCGATTGTCGAACTTGATCTGTTCTGCTTTGACATGGTTTTTAAAATAAATATGTATTTATAAACGAACAAACTTGGAGATCACTGTAGGGGAAACTTTACACCGGTGACCTTCTCACTTTCTAACCAAAGATCTTCAGCTGCTTGTTCATCTAATGCTTTTGCTTGAGGAACTGTTTCGTTGCAATCTACTAAGAATGCACCTCCTCTACCTTTAAATTCGGCACCTGTGGCTGCACTGACTGTTGTCGCTGCACCTTGTGGAATCGATTTGTTGATAAATGGCATCATTCCTTGCATAACGACACTAAGTGTTGAATGTCGCTGTAAATCAGTCTTGATCGAACCTGGATCGACGCTCAATACAGTAATGTTCTTTCCTTGAGTGGAGTTTGCTAATCTTTTACTCAAACCTTTGGCGAATATAACGTTAGCGAGCTTACTTTGACCATATGCTCCCCATGCGCTGTAGGATCGCTTTTCCCAATTAAAGTCAGTAGGATCCCAATACCAAAAACCTACGCGATGCATACTTGAAGATAAACAAACCACACGTGCATCTGGAACATCGGTCATGTATGGTAATAGCCCAAGAGTCAATGTGTAGTGTCCGAAATGATTTGATGCCATTTGTAGTTCTAAACCATCGACTGTACGCTCCAAAGGACATGCCATTACTCCTGCATTGTTGATCAGTAAGGATAGTTTTTCATTTCCATGCTTTGTTTTGTATTCCTCGAGGAAGTCTTTCACCGATTGTTGCGAGCTTAGATCGAGTTTCATACATTCGAGTTTTCCGCCTTGTACTTCTTTTTCGATTTGCTCTTTTGCTTGGATCATTTTTTCTTGTGTACGACAAGCCATAATAACGTGAGCACCTTTGCGGTAGAATTGTTTGCATGTATCAAATCCAATACCGGTGTTGCATCCAGTGATAACAACCAGAAAATCGTCCGGATATTTCTCAGGTACGTTATAGTCTATCACTTCTTCTGCGGTAGATGACGAGTTAAATCTTGTTGGAGCACCGTTTCCCATTCTTGCTTTGTTTTTTGTTTTGTATTTTATAAAATTAAGCTGTTGTCAACCGAGATTGTGCGTAACACAGCTCGATAGTCCGCTGTTAAGTTAGAAGAAAGTTTTGCGCAGCCATTCGTTGTAACAAACACAGTCTACATCAAAAGAACTTTGAAATAAATGATGCTGATCCGCATCAGATTGTTGATGATACAAATACCAATTCTTGTCCGGGATCAAATCAAATGATTATAGAGTTTTGCGTCTCTTAGCTGGTTTTCTGGATCCATCAAAGTAATCAGTGACGTCCCTAACCACTGGATTGTTATTATCTCTTCCCGCAACTCTTATTCGTACACGAACAATTGAATTCAAATTTGTAAGGGCAGCCTTACTAACATATTAGCTTGTTCGTAATGATATGTACCATTCACGCCCAAGTTTTGCAATGTGTTGGTAATATGCTGTAAGAGTTTTGAATCCTACAGCATTGCCATATTGCTCATCTCCAACATCATTTGCCACAGGATTAACTGCTAGTATATTGAGGACCCAGTTGTGGTTTTGAATAATTCCTTGAACTGTTGTCATATCAAATGCGGTGGCAGTTGGTGCATACGTGAGGAACAGCTGTCCAGGGCGACGACTTGCCATCAATGTATTTGAAAAAGATTGATAGCTAGTTGACTACTGCGAACATCCAGACATTCGTAAGCATAGATTGTGCGAAGCACAGCTCGATACTAGAAAGTTTTTGTGCAGCTATCCATCTCTTGTAACAGTTATAATGTCATAATAGACGACAGCATACCAACAAAGAGCGAAGATCTATAACGTAGTGCAAAGAGCAGTAGCATAATAGCTATCACTTGTTACGTTGTAAAAGTTGCATTTCAGCTTGCAACCATGTTCCATCATGACACACCAAAATACAACTCTCCGTACGAACGAGTGACTATAATAACCTGGGATGGGAGCAAATCACAGCAGGTAGGAACTATGGAACTCTTTTCCAAGCTTCGAACACAAATGAAATACACTCGAACGTATTTTGCATGTATTGGAATAGGACAGAAAGATGCGCACATTTACGATTTTTATACACGCGAACTGGTACAAACAATAACAATCACCGGAGATGAAAACTCACTAATCAAAAGACTATGTTTTATTAACAACAACAAGCAAATTGTAGTTGCAACCCAGTACTATGTATCAGTGTGGGACATGGCTACTCGTTCCTACGTTCATATGTTGGAACAAAATTCGTCAGACGTGTACATGATACTGGGTATGGGCGAGTACATCATCTTTGATAAAGACAAAAGCTTATTGTCGTGGAACACTCGCACAAATACAGTTGAGACTGTCGGCGTACAAACTGAGTTGTACGATTTACTGGCAATTAACACGCATCGTTTCGTTTCTTGTCACGACAAGGGAGAAGTGTCCGTCTGGCAAGCGCATCCTCTCCAAAAATTGTATACAATGGAGACAGGTTATGGAAATGCGGCATATGCAATAGATTGGTGGGCACATAACCAAGTTTTATGCTCATACGTAGGAATGGTACAAATCTGGGATATAATTAGTAAAGAATGTGTAGAAAGTGTTTCAATTGATGGGAATGAGATATATTATATTAAAAAATGGAGAAATGGAGCTGTACTGTATATCGGAGGTGCAGAAAGAATAATGAAATTACCATGGGATACAAAGAAACCACAAGAATGCAACGCGACAGCAAACGTTATGGCGTATCGCTCTTTTACGATCAAGGATGATGTGCTATTATCTGCAGATGCTACAGATATAACATTTGTTGATTTGAGTACAGAGAAGGTAGTGGCAACTGTACCAGGATCGTTTCATGCTGGTGGCGACGTTGTGGTGTAAAAATCCGCTTTTCTGTCAACTTCCTGCGGATTTCCTTGTATGTATGCTTTTTGAAAAGACCACACAATCAGCAAACACATGAATCTTATCCTCACAGTGCTCATGCTTGTGAGTGTTGTGTTTGCCTCTACAAACCTAACGTTAGATGCTAACATTCAAATCTGTTCTTCTACTCCGTACAGGTACACGTACTGCGTACGCCCTGCGGCATGCGAGGCAAGTTCAAAGTTATGTTCAGGTACCGTATGTAACTCACTAACAATGTAAGACGGCACAGTGATACAATATGGATTTCCCAAACCAACACTAATACCCGAACGATTGTCTTCTTTTTTCCTACAATGTGGTATCGCTGTGGCTTTGTTTGGAATAATATCGGTAGTTTTGCAGCGGAACATACAGCCCATGAGAACTAGAAACTTTTACTTCAACATCGCGGAAATAGCAGCCTCATTTTTAATAGTTCGTTTCGGTGTTGCACAAACAGAGTATGATCCGTGTTTCATCATAAGCTCTACAAATGTTGTGATGCTTAGCATGGACAAGATTGGACTAATTGCGCAGGTATTGTTCAATAATTGATCTCACAATCTAGTTGATATTATACAAGTCAAAACTTGACGATGAGTCCAAGTTATCCAAAGCTGTAGACTCGATCAGTACTCTCGACGTACTAGATTTGGATGTGAAACCCTCGAAACATGTACTAGATTCAATTCTGGGAGGTGTGTTCATTTGCTTTGCAACATTTGCTACTGGAGCGATATTAATCACACTATTCACCGATTTAAACGTTACAGATCTACAAGGATGTAACACGATGCATGGTTACCCGAAAACAGCAGAGATAGCTTTCTCTTTTGGCATAACGTTGATAGCAACAATCCTTACTTTTAGTTACTACAACCCAGAAGCATCAAACATTTTTTGCATACGAACAGAAAGCTGGCTTTGCGTTTTAAGCGCGTTTGTAACAGTAGCCTATCTAGGTGCGTTCTATGGTACAAAGAATATCCTACTTCTAGCCGGTGACAATGCTATTGTGTTGCTCATCGAAGAGCATCTAACCTTTTTATCACTAATGATCAAGTACACGGTAAATATAGTCATTAGATGTATGTTACCATTGGTCTACTACAAGTTCATCTATGCCAGGAGAAGTGTTGTAGATGAAGAGATTCGAGCAAAGTTTATGATTGCTAAGCAACAGTCATTCGCCATGAAGAAACTAGTAGAGCATGCGAGGTCAGAATTGGAGACAGAATCGATTGTTTTGTACCAAGCAGTTAGGTCAATCCGTAACCTGCGACAGAGTACTACTGATACATTTGCTGACTGTGAACGTTTGTCAACGATGATTTGGGAGAGTTACATCCAAGGCGATAGGAAAACATTAGATTTCTACAACATAAGAGGTATTGTGGCTGGAATACAATCGCCCATTGAATTGCTGGAAAAGGAAGCCACTGTTCTAGCAACTTTGGAGAATGACATATTAGAAAAGATCATACTACCGATGTACGCTAGAATGACCAACGCAAAGTAAGAGAAGAGGAACACATGAGATTATCAAAGATAGTTTATTTACAAAGAAGCGACAACAGCTAACACTAGCAACAAGCTACCAGCGGCAACTGTCTTAGTGGCTGAGGATCTAGCGTTGTTGTTTCCTGACAATTGGTCAGTAGCTTTAGGTGTTGCAACTGGTGCCTTAGTGGTAGTTGTACCAGCGACATAGGTTGGGTCTTCGATGCAACCGCATGGATCCTTGTTAGTGGCACCAGCAACGTTCCAATAGTGAGTGAATCCTGGTGGGCAGGTCCAGCAATAATCAGGATGAGTACCTGTTGGTGCTGGTGCAGATGTAGTACCGGAGACTGGAGCAGGTGTTGGTGAAGCTTCGATTGGTGCATCAGTTGGTGCCATTGATGGTGCTTCAGAACTAGCTGGGGCCATAGATGTTGGAGCAGATGAGGATGCTGCTTCGCTTGATACTGGAGCCATAGATGTTGGTGAGCTGCTAGAGTCTTGAGCGAAAGCCATGCCAATGAACATGATCATAGCGAGGGCAATGAATAATCTCTTTGCGTGAATCATTTGTATTGTTGTTGTTGTTTTGTTTCTTGTTTTTGTTGAGCAAATGGCTAGAGCGACTGCGTTTAAAAATGTGCCAGTGACAGGCTAAAAATAAAATATTTCCATGTTTGGTCATTTGTAAAAATTTTTATCTGCTCACAAATACAACTTTATATTTTAGCTTGAGCTTCTCCAACGCAAGTGACTACTAGAAATAGAAGCTAACGTTATCGTGTATGAACTTACTTGAAATTACAATCTTAATTATTGCGATGGGCACAGAACTTTGTAGCACAACTGTCTTCGATTTCATCTTGAGCTCTATTTCATTGACTTGTGCTACTTACTGGTTATGTTTCAGTTGTAAATCTTAGTTTTGGCGCGCAACCCACGTGCATTGACACTGACCCAGTTACACTCGTCTCAAATATTAAGATGGACTCCGATGACGATCGTGATATAGTTAGAGATGGCGATGTTTCGGGTGACAGCGAAGATGAAGATATGGATGAAGATGTTCTATCTGTCGCTAAGCAATACTTAGCCGATACAATGGCAGAGGAAGAATACGAAGAAACTGAGTACGTAGCTAAAATGGGAGGAAACAGCGAAGAAGAAGATACAGAATCACCACTGGTTCCTGCACAGAGCAGCATTACAGATTCGCTTCAGCAACATATTGATAATATCCTTAACGATGACGACGACGTACCAGTAGAGCACATGGAGTCCAACAAACCAAGTAAATTTGATCCTGCGTCGTTAGAAGGTGAGGATTTAGACAAGCTACACGACGAAGTGGAGCTGGAAGCAGACAAAGCAAGAATCGTGCGAGAATTGCAAAACAAAAATCCTAGATTTGTCTCGCTTCGAATACAGGCAGCAAATACAACATTAGCTGAGACATTATTGGAGTTTGAATTAGAAAAATTATTACAAAAGAAAGAAGACAGTTTGAGTCAACGCAATGAGGCACTCTTAAGTGAGAATCACAGTTCACTGTCATTTCCTGCGCTAAACGATGAGGCAACAGAGGTCGATTTCCGATACTTTCGGCGGAAACGCGAAGAGCATATTGCACGTGCAAAAGAAATTCCGCAACTTAACTTTTCATCCTCACAATCGGTTAACATACAAAAGAAAATTAAAGCAGCCGCCGAAAAACACAACACGTACGATTATTTGATTTATTTACACCCATAGTCGCAAACATATGCACGAGAGCATAAAACAATTTTACATGGCGCGAGAAAAGAATCTGAAACTGCAAAAATATAAATTATTAGTACGGTACGACAAACACGTACACAACACAGAAATTATGGACAAGTGCGAACCACTATTGATGAGCAGACTACGAAAAATAGAAGATGAGATTGACGTTTCTTTATCCAGAACTGCGGGATTATCAGTAACGGGACCTGATCTAGGAGTACGTTTGCGATACGTAACTAACCAGTAGAAAAACTTATTGTTCATCAAAGATTTTCATACATACCTTCGCAGTACCATCTATGAGTATCGAACAACAAAAAAACTAAATATCTTCTACAAGAAACTAAAATGCATTGCAAGTTCTGAACGTTATAATTTATTTCGAAAAGCAGTACGTTTTATACATGAAAATTAACAATAGTACCAACCACATAAACACTCTCGCAAAGAATCAGTTGCTCCATTGATGATAATTAGTTTAAAACGAGTAGAGACAGAACTAGAAGAACTTAAAAAGTGTTTCGATTTGACACGAATAACCAATGATGCAGGACAAGAATTTTTATACGCAGTTGGGAAACGTTTCAGCGCAGTGTTCAACGCACAAACAGAAGCAATGAAATTCGCGCCGTATCCATACCAACAACGAGAAAAAACAGATCCTACGCCACTATCGTCTCGAGAGCGGAAAAAAGTAGATCAATACGTGCAACCAGATGTTGTCTATTTGAAACCTGCGACATGGATCAAACACGTAAAAATCAAAGCAAGTGTTCCGCTCTGGCAAGAACGACAAAATATCATTTTGGAAAATATTCCTGCTCTTGATGTACCACT
>JAESGV010001357.1_pt1 | contig 10266 bp, 5 predicted proteins | sample 9269781 | NCBI WGS metagenome assembly JAESGV01 (sample SAMN15741586, study PRJNA653496) | algae metagenome | isolation source: Tildeniella torsiva UHER 1998/13D and co-occurring heterotrophs from... | place: Slovakia: Slovak Paradise National Park, Hrabusice, Kosice Region | collected 2000-01-01
TCATGTGCAATTGCGTTTTTAGTTTTGTATTTTCTTCACGAACTGCTGATATTTCCTGTTTCAATTGTTGAAGATCCATATACATCCCCTCTGGATCTTTGTGAAACTTTTGAGGTATTTTTCGTCGTTTCATGTTTTTGTTTACATTCGATAGATACGCATCTACTACTCGTCTATGTTTTGGACTTCCAGTTCCTAATTTCATTGTACTTGTTGTACTCCTAGAGCTTGAAATCGGGAATCGTTCAGGTGGCGGTATTGAGCTTAGTTTTGGTGGTAATTGAAGTTTGTTTCGTAACGATGATGCTGTATGCGCACGAACAGCAGGTCCGCTGGAACTAGTTCGACCAGCAGAGCTTGGACGAGCAGACGACGGTGGACTTTGCCTCGTTTTAGCACTCAATGGACGTTGACCAGCACCTGTAGCCGATCGTTGGAAGAGTGAACGATTGCTCATTGATCCACTGTGTTCGTTTAACAAAAATTCGATATCTGGAGAATCTGACTTTTCATTAGTTGTTTCGTTGTGCACTTCAAAATCGTCTTCTTCTATTTCGTTTGGTAGGTAATGTCTTTCGCTATTCGTACTTTCATTTACAGGATAATGCTTTCGTCCGCTTTGACTACCACTATTTACTTGATGCACTTCGAAATTTTCTTGTTCATGCTCATCTGGTTGTATTTGTTTCGATTGTATCTGCCGTGAGTTTAATGACGATATGTCTTCCTCCTCTTCTTCCGAATCATCGTCGTATATATTTCCTAGTTCTGGTACTTGTTCATACTCGTCAAAGTTACCAGGATCCTGCTCGCCGTCAGAATCGACATTGTTATACCGATATCCAGACATCAGGTACCAACACTAAGTGTGAAGATTGTGAGACTGGTACTGCACTAGCGAAATAAGCGGGAAAATAAAATTTGTAACAGGCAACTGCTTCATGATGATTTTTGAACCTGCTTTTGTTTTGTCAAACATTGTGACATGTCATCGTTCGTGGACATATCAATTAAAGAAGACGAGTCAGTGGTGTTTGAGGACTCTCCGTTAACGCAACAGTCGCGACATTCTACAAACAGTTATTCTTCGTCTGATGAAAGCACAAGTTCAACAATTATAAATGGAAAATATTTAATCGATAGAGTTATTGGAAGAGGAGCTTTTGGTACCGTCAATCTCGCAACAGATGTCAAAAACCCAAATATACAATATGCGATAAAATACGTGCACTGCATAGACCACAATGCCATCAATTCAGCCATGAACGAAGTGTGGTCGCTAAGGAATTTACAGCACGACAATCTAGTTAAATTCGAAACGGTGTTTGTCCATTCAGGTATGAACTCGCTTTCCGGTATGGAGGACCTTTTTGTATGCTTTGTTATGCCGTTTTACGAGTTAGGAGATCTCGATGTGTACGTAAGAAAGGTAAGAATGGACTAGTGCCTATTGACACGTGATAAGCGACAAACTGAACAACAATTTTTCACTGAGGACGAACTTTCAAGTCTAATGTTGCAAATTGCATCGGCTGTGAACTATCTTCATACAAACAACTTGATACATCGCGATTTGAAACCAGTATGTTACCACATTAGTTACTCTAACTTGTAGTCAAACATTTTCCTGTCGAACGAGTTCACTATGATCCACATTGGTGATTTTGGATTAATTAAAACTATGGAAGACACTGGATTGTGTAAAACGGTTGCCGGAACACGTACGATAACATTGAACATTGACTAACAAAATAGTAAAATACATGGCACCAGAAGTACTCGGAAAAAACATGTACACATACTCTGCTGATATATGGTCGATGGGTTGCATCTTTTTAGAGCTCTCACAACTCAAATTAGAAAAGAATATGTACATGGAAGTGTTCATGAACCCAGGTTACTCGGAAGATGTCAAGAATTTAGTCACCATGCGAGGTTACTCTACAAAACTAGCAGATTTAATCTGTTCTATGCTATCACGAGAAGAGAGTGCAAGACCTAGTGCAGCTCAAGTACTAACTACTATTTCAAGTATGAAACCAGAACCTGTTTCATCGATACAAAAATCAGCAGAAGAGTTGATCGCAGAAGTTGTCGATGTATACATTGGTGAAGAGTCGCAAAAGACAATCGACAATCGCCAAAAGGGTTACGTCAAAATAGAGACATTACTAAAACTACCTATCGTTGCGTCTATTTTGGAAGAAACGAAATGTACAGATGGACGAACAGTAGTTACTAATGCGTTAACAAAGTATGCCAAGATGGTAGAATTTAATCAAGACAAAACTGCTGTTAGAAGGTCCAAGTTGGTACAAAAGTTACACAAAGCTGTAGCAAAGTACTTTAGTGATGAACGGTATTATCGTGACAAGTTTTTACTTTCTATTGCCTCACACAACAATGGTTGTATTCCTTTGACAGTATTTATGTCACTCAAGAGCATTTCCAAAGTTGTATTAAGACACACAGGTGTAACAGCAGAGCGTGTTGCTTCAATCGTAAGCGAATGTCCAGAAATAGAGATCACTGAAGATATGATGGTTAAAAAGATTGGTTTACAGGCAAATGCAACCCAAGACCGATGGGAAGAAGCACGTTTTGCCAAGAAAGTTGATAGTGCGTTCAACAGTCAGTGGTATGACAAACACTTTAGTAACACTGGTGTTGGTGTGAACAATTTGATGCATCATCCCAGAGTTGCCAAGTCATTCAATAGAAATAATCGCTTTGACGCCATTCAAGCAATTCGTAGGAACTGTGTCAACGTGGAAGTAGTTGAACGTGATGGAAATATAATCTTGTTCAGAAAAGACGGTGTAAACAGAAACCGACAAACGGTCTCTTCAACAAATGACAAGTTCCAATTTGGAGTATCTAAATGTGCAACTACCGAGTTGACAGTAATGTCATTTAATATACTATGCGATCAAAGTTTGGAAAACATATCAGCACCATTTTTAAAGTGGGCAAATCGAGCGAGAAACATGGTAGCAATAATAGATTCATACAAACCTCATGTTATTTGTCTGCAAGAGGTACAAAGTCCCAATGAAAACAAACAGCGTGGTCATAAACTTTTCAATGGAGGAATGCGTGAAGATCACTTTAATCATATGTCCAAGTTTTTAGCAAGATACGGCTACGTAGGATTGTATAAACATAATATGGAAAACGAATCACCTACAACTGCACGTATTGGATGTGCTGTATTTGTGATCAAGGAAGATATTGATATTGTTAGCATTTCTAATGTTGATATGAGTTTGGCAAAATTGAATCCAGGTGTTAGACACATCGTACCAAGTCAAGGAAATGTTGCACAGATTTTACACGTGAAACGAAAAGATCAACACATACTAGTGTGTAACACGCAGTTGTGTGCTGGAGATGAAAGCCAGCAACTATTACAGACGCAAGCGTGTTTGAGTGGAGTTAGACACCATCTTCAATCGTGTCCACCAAATACGCCAGTCGTACTTGCCGGTGATTTGCGAATTGCTCCTGACTCTGAGGTGTACAGAATGATATGTGACGATCAAATGTTGGGTATGAAGAGTTGCTACAAAGCTGTACTTGGTCATGAACCACTAACGTGCTTCAAAAACGGTGCTTGTTCCGCTAGTGATTATATTTTCTGCTCGAAAGCAGTGGGTATTGGTGCTGTGCTAGATCTTCCTAATGCCGATCAGTTACGGTCAAGTATACAAGGAAAAGAGTTTAGTTCTACTCACGCACCAATTCTTGTCAAGTTACAGATGCAACAATAGCTGAAGAATGTAAATTAACTGTATAAACTATTGTTTCAACTTGTTTTGTTGTGCGGGCATTTACAAAATAATGGAGACGCAACATGATGGACATGAAAGCGACACAACAAATTCTAGTCCGCTCACACTCGAAACGAAACCGCCTTTAATTCGTAATTATCCACCAGCATCTCTACTTGCCACTGTCATACTCTGCTACTTGTTCGTAGCATTTGGATCTGCGTTTTCGATAATTGGTGTTACGCTGCCCAAAATTGCTGAAAGAACCAGTATGAAGATAGATAGTATGGGCTTGATTTTTACACTACGTGGACTAGGAATGGTAATAGGTACACTTTATTTATTTGCTGACCATTTTTAGGATCTCTGGTTGGCGGAAAACTAATAGACTTTTTTCAAAAAGCTATAGCAAGAAAAATTATAGCGTTAATATCTGCGTTGTTCATGGGAATCTGCATCTTTTTTGTTCCCATTTCAACAAGTTTCGCGTTCACCGTTACTCTGCACTTTTTCAAAGGTATCGCAGGTGGAGTATTGAACGTATTTTGCAACACAGTTATGATGCTTATTTGGGCAGAGAAGGCAAACACATTCATGCAACTGCTGCACTTTTCCAACGGTGTTGGAAGTACAATATCACCAATCATACTTACAGTGATTAATTCAATGATGAATGGTTACGTGAGTGGTGTCTTTAGTGACTGGGCAGTAACATACACAATAGTTGCGATCATGACTGCATTGGCTGGAGTATTTTGCATGTTCTGTCCTAGAATGGACGTACAAGAGAAGCAAGCGACGTCGCCAAACAGTATCGAGCTAACAACACCAGAATCACCATCTGCGAACTCACCAGATGACACTAGTGATACTACAAAACTAATACCCAAGAAACCGAGAAGAGAACAAGCTCTTTACTTTAGAATATTAGCGTGTTCCATCACTAGTGCAGCATTGTACTTTTATGTTGAGGCACCATATAGTGGATTGATATTTACGTTCATACGCTTGAAGAGATTGTCAGACGATACTGGAGCTAACATGGCAAATTCATTGTTTTGGCTTACACTTACGATTGGCCGTCTGCTTGCGATTCCACTTGCGAGTATGATGAAATCTCGTACAATGCTTATCGTGGATATCACAGGATCATTCATCGCAGTACTTTCCATGTTAATGTTTAGAGATAGTTATACAATTGTGATGATTGGTAAGTTTTGTTTCAGATACTAACTATTAGGTACTGGTTTGCTGGGATTAAGTTTGGCCTCACAGTTCCCGACAACAATTTCACTACCAGCGACATATATGGGAGTAAAGGTGTCAGGATTACTCACATCATTGATGATTCTGGGTCCAAGTGCAGGTGCTATGCTAAACCCGTTATTCATTACATCTTCGTTCAAATTATTGGGACCTAATGCATTCTTATACGCATTGATGGTTATGGTACTAGCTGATATAGCAATCTATGCAGTATTATTTGTGTTCTTCAAAAAGAAGACTCGAAGAGGGAAGAGAGGCTCGTCCAAAGTAAGATGAGATTTTTGTAATAAATAGGTTGACTCAATCAAATCTTTGAACGTTGCAAACAAAAAATGTCTAGTCGTCCACAACCAGTCGATTTTGAAAGGCTTGCAAAACAGTCAGAAGAAAATGTTGCCAAAGAGAGCAAACCACCTTCTCTGGGACGTGCTGGTGCAGCCAAGGTTAAGAACAAACAACCAGCACCAATGCAAATTACAGCCGAACAAATCATTAGAGAGGCTGTTGATCGCCAAGAAGAGGTTGTACGACCACCTATTCAACAAATTGTCGATATGGAAGAGTTAGAAGACGAAAGATTGCGAAAACGTAAAGGTTTCGAGGACGCACTCCGCAGAAGCAAATTTAACATCACTACATACTTAAAATATGCAGAGTATGAAGAGACACAAAAGCAATACGATCGTGTTCGAAGCGTTTTTGAACGCGCACTTGACATAGACTATCGAAACGTCAACATTTGGGTTCGTTACGCTGAAACAGAGATGCGTGGCAAGTTTATTAACCACGCAAGAAACATTTGGGATCGCGCTGTCTCACTTTTGCCTCGCATTAATCAACTGTGGTACAAGTACGCTCACATGGAAGAGATGTTGGGTAATGTCGCTGGTGCGAGAGCAGTGTTTGAACGTTGGATGGAATGGCAACCCTATGAGAAAGCATACAAATCGTACATCAAATTTGAGTTGAGATACTATGAAATAGAACGTGCAAGAGTTGTTCTAAAGCGATTTGTCCGTGTTCATAACACCATCGATAGTTGGTTGTACTTTGCTGATTTTGAAGAACGACACGGTGATGTGGATACTGCTCGACAAGTGTATGCTGATGCAATCGATGATCTATTTGGCAGTGACGAAAATGTATACTTTGGAGAGGAAGCACAACAACTCTACGTAAGATTCGCTCAATTTGAAGAAAAGCATCGTGAAGTTGAACGTGCACGAGTTATCTACAAGTATGCGTTAGATCACATACCCAAACAATTTGCATCAGATGTGTACAAGTCATTCATGAACTTTGAAAAACAATTTGGTGATAGAGAAGGCATCGAACAAGTTATATTAGGAAAGAAAAGATTTGAATATGAGCAAGAAATACAACAGAATCCATACAACTATGACGTCTACTTTAGTTACATACAACTAGAACAAGAAAATATCACTGATAAGAATTACACACGCATTCGAGAAGTATTCGAAAGAGCCATTGCACAAGTACCACCTATTCCAGAAAAGAGACTGTACAGAAGATACATTTACTTGTGGATGCACTATGCCTTGTTCGAAGAATTAACGGCAGAAGACGTGGAACGTACTAGACAAGTGTATAAGAGTTGGTTGGGAATTATTCCACATAGTCAATTTTCATTTTCAAAAATATGGATTCTAGCAGCACGATTCGAGATTCGTCAAAGAAACCTTTCTGGAGCGAGAAAAATATTCGGGCAAGGTCTTGGAATGTGTCCCAAGAAAGACAAGATATTTAGAGAATATATCAAAATGGAAGTTGTATTGGGAAACGTGGATAGAGCAAGAATACTATTTGAGAAGCATTTGGAATACAACTCGGCCAATGCTATTGCTTGGAAGAACTATGCAGAACTAGAAAACAAGCTTGGCGAAAAAGAACGTGCAGGTGCTGTATTTGAACTAGCAGTGAACCAAATCACTTTGGACATGCCAGAAGTTATTTGGAAGTCTTACTTGGATTTTGAAATTTCATGCAGAAATGTAGACAAAGTTAGAGAGTTATACAAACGGTTGCTTGGAAAGACCCAACATGTCAAAGTATGGCTCAGTTTGGCTGCCTTTGAACAAGAACATACTAACGATATACAACGAGCACGTGAAGTGTTTGAACGTGCTCATGATCACTTTAAGAAGAGAGCAGGTTCATTAGAAGGAGATGTTGATACCGAAGATGAAGAAGCAGAGCGCGATCGCAAAGAACAACGTGTACAATTATTAGAAAAATGGCTAGAGTTTGAACAAACAGTCGGTGATGAGGAAAGAATCGATGCTGTCAACAAAATGCTACCTGATCGCATCCGCAAGGTCAGAAGAATCATGGCTGCTGATGGTTCTGCCACTGCTGGTAAAGAAGAATACATTGATTATGTATTCCCTGATGAGAAGGCAACACAAAAGACTAATCTCGAAATTTTGAAACGTGCCCATCAATGGAAGTTAGCATTGCAGAAAAAGAATGCACAACATCAAGATAAATAAACAATTTAAAGTACATCTATTTACTTGGCGATAATAAACCTTCTTCTTATAACGAAGAACTTCCCTGGAGCCTCATCTTCGTTACGTACGACAAGCGTTGCAAATATGCAATTTCTCTTTTGGTTTTCTTTGAGGGTAGCTCTTATTGTTGCAATTACTTTGTTGCTACTAGTAACTTGAGTAAATACGTTGTGTACTCGAAGTGGCGCAGAGCCAGTCTTAGTGTCTTTGTTGAATGATGCAAAGTTGATGCCGTCCAAATTAACGACATGAACCATTGCTATTATGGAAGTTGAAGTAAGCTTGTTTTCTACTGAGAGCTCAATGACATCTCCTTCTCTGAACACAGGTACTGGTAGCTTTTTCTTCTTTTCTGTGTTCACAGACAGTCCACATAGTGCCTGTGATAATTCATCTTCGTCACTGCCTTGGCGTTTAATGACAAACACCACGTTTTCTTTCATGTTGTCGCAAGTTATGGCTTCTGGTTTTGTAGTTGTATCAACTGGATGTTCCAATGCAGTAAGTATTGGTATTGTTGCAGTTGCCAAACTAGTAGTATCCATCTCACCCATGCGTAGCACATCAAGAGTGCTCTCCGATACAATCTCGCCTTCTTCGCACTCTTCATCATCTTCTTGATCCAGATCACTGACTGTATCACGATCAGATGATTCATTGTCGCTTTCATTCCGCGCTTCGTTATCTGCTTCCTTTTCTTCTTCTGGTCCTCCCTCGCACTTGAGCATCAAATTCTGGTATTCACGTCTCTTTCTCTCAATTGCTTGTGCCAAATCAGAATCACCTTGAGTAGCAGATACGATAGGTTGTTGCACACGGTGAACATGTGGGGAGTTGTCCTTGTCAAGGTTAAGAACAGAGCTGTTACCGGCACCAGCACGCAATACTGGGAATGGTCCTGAAGTATGAGGTGGTGAGAAGTGTTTCATCATCGATGGAACAGGACTTTGCTTGGGTTCTTGTGGCCATTGTTGTTGTGATTGTTGTTGATATACTTGCTGTGGGTGATGTGCTGATTGTTCTTGCTTCTTTTGAGAAGGTGGACTAAAGTTGTTCCACATGAGTTCTTTAGAAACTTCTGCTTTTTCTGTAGTACGTGATGAACTCTTCTTGAGTGACTTGCTAACTGCATCGACAACAACATTCTTGGCCCTGAGTAGTCCTGAACTGCTTCTTTGTTTCTCCTGTTTCTTCTCTTCTTCGTGAATCATTGATTGCCTAGCCTGCGGAAGTGGGAATCCATTGACTGATTGTTGCTGAGCTTGTTGTGGTATGTACTGTTGCATAAACGGTTGCTGAGACTGTACATAGGCATAAGATGGCGCAGGTGCTGGTGCACCATACATCGATGTAGAGGTATACATTGGTTGGGCGTATTGTTGATGCTCAGTAACTGGAAGTGCCTCTTGTTGGAAGTCGTAATCATCATCCAACAGATTGCTTGCGTTAATGTTTGATAAGTCGTACTGTGGATCGTCGTTGCTGAAGGCGTCATCTTTAAAGTAATCATTGGTGTCGATCTCTTGGAACTCAAAGTCATCTAACATCATGTCGTCGTCACTGCTATTAGTAACATACGACGAGTCAGAGTATGTCGGAGAGGGTGTTTGATCGTTGCCGTTACCAACTGGTTGCAAGAACCCTTGTTGCAACAAGAACTTTTGTTGTTGCTGCTGCTGTTGTTGCTTTTGGTACTCGATTTGCTGTTGTTCATACATCTTTCGTAACTGCTCTTGTTGGTACCATTGTTGTTGTAGTTGCTGTTGTTGCAACGCTTGTTGTTGTTGTAATGCTTGTTGTTGCAATAGCGCTTGCTGTTGTTGGTGTTGTTGTTGAAGAAGTTGCTGTTGTTGATACGTATTGCTATTATATGTTGTCAATACATCAACCAACTTTTTCAACTCTTGGTAACCTTGTGCATTTGGTGGCATGTTTTTCAACTGATTCTTCAATTGTTCGTCTCCCTTTATGAGTGCCATTAGATCTTCCGGTCTGTATTGCATTTGTGATGGTACTTGTGTTGCTGTTAACTGTTCCAATTGTCGTTGTTGCGCATCGTACTGTTGTTGGAATTGTCTAACTAGTTGCGGGTTCATTTTGTCCAACGCATACTGTCCTGCAGCCTTCTCGTTCTTGCCATGGTTGATAACACCGAATGGTAGTGACTCAATTTTTTGTTGTACGACCGCAGTTGGATCGCGGGAACCAGATCTATATTCGTACTTCAAAAGACTAAATACGAATCGAAAGATGGCCTGTTCACCTCTCTTGTAACCTTGCTTTTCTTTAGACGTATTTAGTTTCAACCGAATAAAATAGTGTAGTGGCGGTGAACTGTTATTTTTGAGCATTGGTACTTGGTAGAAGAGTGATTTGCCTTCTGATGTAGCATATAGTTGCGGTGGTGGAATAGCCAGGTCTTGCATCTGGTTATCGTTTTGTTCTTGGAAGTTGATTTCATAATCTTTAAACAATGGTTTTCGTTTCGTTTCCTTGTCAGGATCAAGAGGATTTGCGTTACATTGTATCCACTGTTGGTTGACGTATTTTTCTACGTGAATTTGTACACTAAACATCGTATTTGGGGTACTGCGCAACGAGTCATCTCTATTGGCAGACAAAATAATGGTGGCTTCTATTGGATTGGTTAATCTGTGAAGTGCGATTGCTGAACTCTCAGGCGTATTGGTTCTGAGTTT
>JAESGV010001358.1_pt1 | contig 10264 bp, 6 predicted proteins | sample 9269781 | NCBI WGS metagenome assembly JAESGV01 (sample SAMN15741586, study PRJNA653496) | algae metagenome | isolation source: Tildeniella torsiva UHER 1998/13D and co-occurring heterotrophs from... | place: Slovakia: Slovak Paradise National Park, Hrabusice, Kosice Region | collected 2000-01-01
TTTCTTGCTGTACAGTCATGCTTTGGTATGGCACAGTTCCTCCCTCTTTTGATTTTGTTTTTCTTAAAAATTTTCTCTTTTGAACGCTATTTAGTGTCGTTACCCTCAAATCTGTAGGACTGTACACGGATCCAATATTATCGTCATCATCTTGGAACTCTTCCTCGCTTGATGGACTCGTTGATGGTTCCGATGTTGGTGATAGGACCAAAAAGCCATCCATAAAGGTATGAGAGTTCATAGTTGGTGAAGGTGTTGGTGATGGCATTGGTACAGGTTCTGGAGCGATACTCGTTGGTGATGTGAACGCTTGAACGACTCGCGTTGGTGATAGTAATCGTTTTGCTTTCCGTATTAAACTAGTATCTAGTCGCGCCAAAAATGATTGGTGCTGTTGTTTTGGTTTTTCTTTGACAAATAGTGGGTTGTATCGAATAATAAAATCAAAGTCGATAGGTGGTAATGTTTTTGTATCATGCACGTAACTGGTGACTTTGGTCCGTTCCATCCTAGGTGTTGGTAATATAGACTATCTTCTGTAATATTATTTTCTTCTAAAATAACATCCGTATCTACGTTTTGTGTGACTCCCAACGTGTCCTAAATTTTTGTTAGTATTTACAACTGAAAAGATACCATTATTTCCTCGAACTCGTGAGCTGCTTCTATTTGGTCATGTGAGTCACATTTTTTCAAACTTCCTGGCGACGGTGTCGTAACAGGTTCTGGTATATTTCTTAGTCTTAATCTGTCGCCAAGAGATAACTTTGGAAAAGCGAGTTTTGATACTACCCTCTCTGTTGTAATTTTATCATCTGTTTCTAGACTGTGTGGAGGTGCAGAGCCAGATAACTCTAGCATGTGTAACTGGAACTTGTGTGTTCTCTGGTCGTTTTGTGCCTATGTAAAAAGTGCGCAGAAAATGCGATGGCTGACAGTAACCAAAAATAGGTATTTGCGATGATAGCTGTTCGTTAATATAGCTAGTTGTAGTTACGACCTCCTAACGACAAAGTTTTGGTACGTTTAATTATATTTTCTTCAGTTTCGGACATATAGATGTTACAGAACAAGATGATCGAGAATCGTATCTTGCAATATATAAATTTTTATTGTTTAATTTATAAATTTTAACGAAATGCGTTCTGTTGCATTGTGGCAACAATCCTTGCGGTATGTGGATGTTCTAGTATTGTGCTGATGCGTTGTTGTAAATAATGATGTGTTCCTATTGCGATCTAGTAGCCGTTCATTTTTGTTTCAACGACAAACACCTTATGTACTTAATAATAACAGTTTAATTTACATTTATGCTCTAGAGGAGCTATCTATCCTTCTTCTCTTGTTTGCATGCTCAGTGTGAGTGACAGTGATGTCCAACTCACCCATCTTCTCTCCAATATGTACAATATCATGATCTTGTAAATCTCCCTTGATCAACATGATCGATAGTTGAGTAACAATATGTTTCTCCAAGTAACGAGCAAGTGGTCTCGCACCATAGACTGGATCGTACGCTGTTTCCAATACCAACTTCTTGGCATCGTCCTTGATGTCGAAATGGATATCTCTTTCTGCAAATCGTTGTTCTTCGATTTGACGAATGTGTTTATCAATGACTGCATACAGATCCTTTTGTTGTAGTGGTTCGAAAATAATCATATCATCCAAACGATTTAAGAATTCTGGTCTGAAGTGCTCTTTCAATCGTTGCATGACACGTTCATGCGCAGAATCTCTTGTAGATGGTGTAGCGTTGATCAAGTACTCGCTACCAATGTTACTTGTAAGAATAATCACAGTATTGCTAAAGTCAACAGTTCTTCCTTGTCCATCAGTGATACGACCATCGTCTAGAACTTGTAGTAGCAAGTTCAATACATCTCCATGAGCTTTTTCTACTTCATCAAACAATACAACATTGTAAGGACGTCTTCTTACAGCTTCTGTAAGTTGACCACCTTCTTCAAAACCAACATAGCCTGGTGGAGCACCAATCAAACGTGACATGGCATGCTTCTCCATGTACTCACTCATATCGATACGAATGATGTGCTTATCGTCGTCAAAAAGCTCTCCTGCGAGTGCTTTTGCCAATTCAGTCTTACCAACACCAGTAGGTCCCAAGAACAAGAACGAGCCAGTTGGTTTTCCCTTCTTGGCCAAACCAGAACGACTTCTGATCACTGCATCAGCAACTGCTTCTACAGCTTCGTCTTGACCAATAACGCGCTTGTGCAAGTTTTCTCCAAGTTTTAGAATTCTTTCACGTTGTCCTTGGCTCAAACGTTGCATTGGGATACCAGTCCATCTTGAAACAACTTCCATGATTTGTTCTACTCCGACACGTTCATGGAGTAATGCTTCTTCCTCTTGTGCTTTGTTCTTTTCTGATTCTTTGAGTGATGCAATCTTTTTCTCAACTTCTGGAATAGCAAAGTACTTCAAATCGGCTACACGTTCTAAATCGTGTCTACGTTCAAAATCGGCCATCTTGATACGTAAGGATTCCAATTTCTTGGTCAATTCTTGGATTTCTCCTAATCGACCTTTTTGTGATTCGTATTTAGCCATGAGTGGCTCCAATTGTTTGTCGATTGCGTCAATGTCTTTTTGTACACGTTCCATACGTTCCTTGCTCACGGCGTCTTTTTCTTTCTCAAGTGCCTTCATTTCAATTTCCAATTGTAACTTTTGTCTCTCGAGTTTATCGATAACTTCTGGTTGAGAGTCTAACTGTACTCTAGTGGAAGCACATGCTTCATCAACCAAATCGATAGCTTTGTCAGGTAAGAATCTTGCACTAATGTAACGAGCGCTAAGTTGTGCTGCCATCACTAACGCACTATCAGAGATCGTGACACCATGATGAGCTTCATATTTTTCTTTCAATCCACGCAAGATACTTACAGTTGCAGCAACACTTGGTTCGCCAACCATAACTTGTTGGAAACGTCTTTCGAACGCTGGATCTTTTTCAACGTGTTTTCTATACTCTGCCAATGTTGTCGCTCCGATGCAACGTAATTCACCACGAGCAAGCATAGGTTTCAACAGATTGGCTGCATCCATGGCACCTTCTGCTTTTCCTGCGCCAAGAACCAAATGGATCTCATCAATGAATAAAATGATTTGACCTTTGGCCTCTTTGACTTCCTTCAAAACGGCACTGATACGTTCTTCAAACTCTCCGCGATACTTGGCACCTGCGACGAGTAGACCCATGTCAAGTGTGAATAACTTGCACTTCAAATTGTTGGGAACATCGCCTCGTACCATACGTTGCGCCAAACCTTCGACAATGGCAGTTTTTCCTACACCAGGTTCACCGATCAGTACTGGATTGTTTTTTGTTCTTCTCGACAAGATTTGAATAACGCGTCTAATTTCTTCATCACGACCGATAACTGGATCTAGTTTTCCATCTTTTGCCATTTGAATCAAGTCGTGGCCGTATTGTGATAGAGCTTCGTATACGGATTCTGCACTCTTGCTTTCGACTTTTCTTCCACCGCGTACTTGTTTGATAGTGTTGACGAGTTTCTCTTCGGTGAGTCCTGCTTGTTGCAATGCACGTTTCATTTCTTCATCTTTTAGTGACGCTTGTAGCAAGTGATCTACTGTGATATGCGAATCGTCTTGCTTCTTTTGTATCTCTTTGGCAACGCGTAAAATTTCTAAAAACTTGCCAGTTGTATGCAAACTCTCTGGTGGTGGAGATTGCTTCGATATCTTTCCCAATTGTTTTTCCAAGTTATCAATGACATCTTTTGGTTCTACTTCACATTTTATACATATCCTACGTGCTAGACCTTCTGGATCGTTAAACAACGCTGCTACCAAGTGTACAGGAGCTAGCATCGAATGTTGTCTTTCTCTCGCTAATGACTGTGCGGCTACAATGGCTTTTGACGCCATCTCGGTAAATGCCTCTGGGTCCATTGTTACTTAGTTTTTTGATGTTTTTTCATGTACAGCGATCGAGAATGCAAATAAAAAGGTACGCGGAATTTTTAGCTTTTAAAAATAGTTTACAAAAATTCCGCTGGTTCCGTGAGCACAAGTAGCTAGATGCCCTTATTCCTACATGTTCCTTGTAGAGCGTATTCAATTCTACGTCGCCTTGCATATTTTTCGATGGTAAATTTGAACTCTGACTTTTCGAAATCAAAAAATACTTTGAAATTATATCACCATACTCTGCGAACAAAAACTAGCTACTTGTACAGCTGAAAATTGGTATTACAATTCCAGGTAAACACGCTCAGCCAGAACAAATGTCGCATGCACGTCTCGGTCTGTGGGAGGGAACCAGACCACGCGAAACTGAACCTAAGGTTGTATTGTACCTTCGCGACACCGATGCACTGGCATGTAAATCAATTGCACCAGAACTTTTACATGGTGTAACACATAGACTTACTGATGACGAAGTACACGAACTAATCGCAGAGAAAGACGACTTAGTCGCTCGTGCGTTAGAAATCATTCACAATATGGACTACAAACCAACGTCACAAGACCACAACGTCAAGGAACTCTTCGCTGCTTATAAAAATGCTGATTTTGAAGAAGACAATATACGAATAGCAATTATAGAAGCGTTTGACGATGAGTACAACAACTATGGTTCAATAGAAGGTATCGAAGCAGCTGAAAAACGAGTGACAACACAATTCGAAGATGAGATGCGTTCTGCACTGTTGGACGGTATGATGGGTAACCCATTGGCAATGGCGCTAGCACCAAGCGACACTAATATACGTGAAGAAAGATCAGAAGGTGAATGGGAAAGGCAACAAGATAACATAAAAGACGCATACGAATATGATTACGATAAAGACTGGTCATCAGACGAAGAATCAGAGCCAGATGTCATTGAACCAAAAGAATATTTGTTCGAGATTTACTTGAACGACCATCTGAGCGATCACGAAGTCGACAAATACGTTATTGAAAAGTATCGACCATTTTGGACGTGCAAAGATACCTATTGTAATCCGTTCACGTTTTTGACTATTTTGATATCGCATGCAAAGATACACGTTGGACAAGGTGTAACACCAAACGACAAATTTGATTTTGAACCAAAGTATGCGCATCAACGAGTTCCATTTGAAGCGTGGAGTGGTCCGCAAGTGTTTATCGAATCAATCGCTTCTGATGGTTTTTTTCCAGCACGAGTGTTCAATACGTCAACAACTGAAGAAGCACAATTTTTATGGGATAAAGTAACGAACAAGGAAGAGTATAACAAAATCGCAAACGAACGAAATGAGAAGAACAAACAAAAATTGGATGAATATTCACCTGTACAAGAACCAAATCGTAAAAAACAAAAAACAGATGAAGATGCTGAACTCGTTTCCAAAAATGAAGAAATGAGTCCTGCGTTACTAGCAAGTTACATTCGCGTTTTGAAAATGATACTCGTGCAACTCGAACAAATCAAAACAGAAACAGATCCAAGACAATTTTCCGTGTGGTGTAGAATTATTCCGCATCAAGTCATTGGTGATTTTGGTGTGTATGACGAAGCGTACTATAATGATTTACATGAAGAAATTTATTATCGAAACGAAGGGTACGACTCGTCATCGGAGGAGGAAGAAAGCGAACCAGATACTGACGAGGAAGTTGAAATAGTAATGGAAGTGGAAGACGATCAAGATGAATTTGCTGGTGATGTAAATCTAGAGTTTGACGAGGAAGAGGAAGAAGAAATCCAAAATGGACTATTTGCATCAAAAGAAGAAATTGAACATGTACAACCAAACCTTGATATCGATACTGTGAATCGGTGGTTACATATTGATACTTCTGAAACGGAAACAATTCCGATTATTTATCACGATTGGCATGAAAAGATTGAAACAGAGGAAGGGCCTGCGTTGGTGGACATTTCAGGAATAGAGTCAATCGATGTTCGTTCACAAATCAACGAACCTATTGATGAAGAACTTCCACCGTCACTACACTTGGATCTACTCCGTGTGTTACGCAGAAGTGGAGTACGTGGAGAAACACCATTTGCTATTGCAGAAGGATTCTTCTCACTTCGCGCGTACATTTACGCTGTACTCAAACAAGTAATTCTACAAAAACTGGAACAAGAAAACTCCACAATATCTCAACAAGATATCGAAAAAGCAGTGCAAATGGTAGGAAGACCACTTTACAGTGCAGCTTCAACCATTGAAACCACAAAAGTAGAACAAGAAGATACTGACAACAGTTTGACGTATTATTCGTCAAACGAAGATGAAACACAAGAAGGGTCATTACCAAAATGTTGCGATTACCCAGAACAACCATTTGCGACGACAGACGAATTTATGAAAAACTATGATCATGTACAACTTGAACAAGAGCAAGATTTATCATTTGAAGTGAACATGATACCCATTCCAGAATCAACGTTGGAAGAAGATATTCTTTCATGTGTTTACATACCACAAGGTGTCGAACAAACGTCAAACGCGCACACCAAGTATACATTTGGAGAGAAACAAGTAGTTGCGTTGAGTGCGATCGTATCGATCAGATGTACATCTTTACCTACATCAACCATTGTAAACGTTCAAGAACTCGTACAATCCAAGATGAGTGACGTAGAAATTGATGCAGAAACGTTTTATGACTATTTACGTTACTTGTTCTCCACGAATCAAGAAATACTATTCGAACACAAGAACCCTCACCAACTCGAAATCCTTCAAACGCTATTCCCGCTCACAGAAGACACTACTTGTGATTTAGATGCATTGCTACAAGATACCAAGTTTACAGACTTGACATTACAAATTAACGGACACTCGTTCAAAGTACACAAGGATATTTTAAACGCAAGATCAGAATACTTTGCAAACATGTTTGGATCCGGACTATCGGAATCTGATGCTACGGAACTAGATTTGAGTGATGTTATAACATCAAAGCAAGTAGGAAGACTCATGTTAGAGTACATTTACACAGATTATGTAGAGTTGACTGTAGAAAATGCAATCGAGTTGTTACCAGTGGCGCATTACTTTATGTTATCACGGTTAACAAGTCTCTGTGAACTAGTTTTGGCGAGAAGTTTATCAGAAGAAAACGTAGAAGCGATATTCCGAGTATCAACTCATTTCGAGTCAAAACAGTTGTATAGCATCGTAGAGTCGTTCATCGTTAGCAACGAAAATGTTCAAAATGATGCTTCATGGACACAAGAAGAAAAAAAGTACTTTGAATCTATTCACGAACAGATTACCATTGAAAACGTGATTGAAAAACTAGAATACACCATGAAACAGATTCAAGAACAAGCGTTGGATAAATTCATGTTAAATAGACTCGAAAAGTTTTGGAAAGAGCAATGTATTCAAGTCATTGCTAGACACTATGACGATTTGGTGCAAGATATCAAGAGTCTGGACGTTGCTATTCAAGAAGAGGTTAGAAACTTGATTGTCGAGTGGGGATTTAATGGAGATGGCAAAGATTTGATTGTTCCCTACAATGAAATTAATTTGTGGGCACTGGAAAAGCCAGACCAAGAAGACATGGATTCCATGTGATTTCATTCGACATGTGTTGTCTATGTAAAGACATTGGCGAATGCTACGATATCAAATGCGTTTTACTTGTCTCCTAACACCATGCAAAACGATACATATTGGTCGCTATTTTATTTGACCGTCTCAGCCTTTTTACTGAATCCAGCTATTGTAACTTTGAGCTGTTAGCTACAAATAGAATAAAGCTATGAGAAAACCAGCATGTGAGCGTTGCAAGAGGTCACACAAGAAATGTAGCAAAGATAAGTTTTGCTCTACGTGTAAAGCTGGTGGTTACATGGACTGTATTTATCCCACGGAAATCTTCACCGATGAGACAGCTAAATATATGGAACACTATGAAGCCAGTAATAAGCACGGTTTTTCAGCGACGAGAGAGATAAATATTAATCACTTGTATGACCTACGAGCTCATGTGGAATACTTTTCGTCTACAATTACAGGATACTTACCTGTCATGCCGTTCGAAAAAATGAAACGTTTGTTAGAGTATAGCGTAGATATATGTAGTAATAGGAAGCCAATACTAACTCCATCACAAGATGAAATCGGACTGTTATTTGCAATGCAAGGTATGTTGTGCCTTATGTTTTAAAAGTAGCCTTATCTTTTTCGCTACAGGGACATAACCAAATTGCACACAAATTGTATGGGAAAACATTAGCCGAAATGAATGAGAGAAAAGAAGAATCGTTTGAAGTAGCTGCAACTTTTTACTACATAGCGATGTATGTTGGAGGTCGCGGAAAGGTCAACCTAGCAATGGAATACTTTAATTCTTGCAAAACGTATTTAGGCAAAAGTGAGAGCATTTTTCGATTTGTATTAGAGCCGATTCTAGATGGCCAAATGATTTTGTTCGGTAATTTGGGCAGCTTAACAACGGGATTGCACAATGTTCAAAAATCTCAAAAAACAGAACCACAACAAAGTAAAACGATTATATCAGGTTGGAATCAGTCAATATCAGATTTGATTACGCAATGGAATGCACAAATGCCATCTTCAGAAAGACCTCTCAAAGAACTAAACATATCTTTCTTCAGAGGCGGAGTGTATCTTCAAGCGGAGAGAGAACGTACAAACAGAATCAATTTAGATTTATTACCTGTCGCGACACAGATTACCGAATTAACAAGGTCGATTCTGTTCCCATTGGTCACTCCTCTTACTGTTACAGCTATTGTTGAGGCATGTTACGTGCAAACTACGTATCTTTTGAGTAAAAAAGATGTAAGAGTATTTGAGGACGTGAAACAAAACTCTCTTGCGCTCCGAGTGATAGCAGCTCGGTCAGAGCTAGTTGAAATTATGCATGGTCCATTTTTAGAGGAACTAGCTAGGTTTGTTGACCAATACGATGCTATAGAGTCACTCGAGTTTAAGCTACTGAAGAATTCATCGCAGGCAACTGGGCAAGAGGATGCTTGCTAAGAAGAGCATGCTGTTAGACATAAATGAACTCAAAACAGTCAAAAGCAGGTATTAGGAGCAACAGCCCTTCTTGGACACAGATAATACTCTCACAAAACAGAAGGATGCATTCAACTTTATTGATTGTAAAATCAAATTGGAAACAACACGCATGGGTTCATATTGGTCAGTAGACAGTGCACCAGATGTTGTAGGTGATGTAGCAGCTGAAATATTGTTAAACATATTCTCTTTTGCTGAGGCAAAGGTGTTAGTTGCATGTTCTCAAGTTAGCGTACAATGGTACATGCTCATCATGGCAACAGAAAAGAAACAATATCACTTTAACAACCACGGTTACGTTAAAAACAGTATCTCAGCATTAAGCAATACGATTTGGAAAAATCAAGTACTCCAAGAGTGGCCCGATTTCAGTCCATTTAACAATATTAAGAATTGGCATCGATTGTACAAACGCCGAATCACAATACTCACTGGTCAGAAACCAATCAAAACTAAAACAGAATTCGAACAGTACAACAAAGCCTTTGAAGATTACACTTTCCAACAACGTGTAACATTACGCATAGGAGATATTGGATACATTGACGTTTGTCCACAGATGGAGTTCACATGTCCTCTTAAATGGGAATCACTAGAGCGAGGACGCTATGATTACAAACGATACTGTGGCACATGTAGAAAAGATGTTTTTCACGTAACAAGCAAAGAAGAATTAGAGAGAAGAGCAAAAGATGGCCAATGTGTAAGTTTTTTCATCTCTGTCGAAGGGAAACGATCAGTAGGCTGCGCATTGTATTAAAGAACGTGTAATTTATTCTTTTTCTTCCTCACTTGACAGCAAGTCTACAACGAACTCCGACCTTTTTGTGTAAAAAACGTTCAACTGTTAAGACCATCATCTACGTTGTATTGTAGCCACTTTGTCAAGTAGGGACATGTTTGTGGATTAATATCACCTTGATCTGTACATTGTTCAAATACTGGACATGTTGAACATGGAATAGTTGAAAACGAGTTTTCTGGTGTTAACACGCTCGCAAACATGTAAACTTCGTGGTTCAAACGTGGTTCAAAATGTTTCTCTAATAGTGCATCATACACCAACGTATCAATAACGGTTTGTAAATCTTCCAATTGTAGTTCTTGTTCACCGGTGATACCCAACTTTCTTACATGTTCCAATGCCTCTTTTGCTGAACAATGTTTTTTGTGTGATATGAAATCGCAAATAGCTTTTTGCAAGTCTTCGATCAATTGCGTGTTAAAAT
>JAESGV010001359.1_pt1 | contig 10258 bp, 12 predicted proteins | sample 9269781 | NCBI WGS metagenome assembly JAESGV01 (sample SAMN15741586, study PRJNA653496) | algae metagenome | isolation source: Tildeniella torsiva UHER 1998/13D and co-occurring heterotrophs from... | place: Slovakia: Slovak Paradise National Park, Hrabusice, Kosice Region | collected 2000-01-01
CTATCGAAGCTTCTGCCATGTCTACTCGTTTCTACTGCTGTTTTGATTGACAGCATGCCAAAGTCAACCCAGAAGATAACGAACAAGCAGAAACGGTGTCGTTGGTACTGTATTTAGTGGTACAAAGAGTAATTTTACACTTTAACAATCTATTTGACATCTGTAGTGTGTTTGCTACTATCAAGCTCACCACGTGAGAAAATACGTTGGCGCTGGTTTACCAAGTTGGCTGCTGATTTGAGATCAGAAGAACGATGCAGAAGTCAAAATCATTGAAACGAAGGCTATTTGCAAAGGCCTCACAAAAGAAAACCAAAAATTCAATTGTCTTTGGCACTTGAATTGCAACAATTGCGAGTCTGATGTGCAAATCTGATCCTATTATTCCCCGAGCAGCATTCTTACGATGCGTAAAAGAAGAAGCTCGCAAGTTGCAACATCAATTTAAGCTCTCTAAAGAAGGACATACTTTGACATACTTTTTTTTTAATGACAAGAAAATCGATATGGGAGACATGAGAATGGCGGCACTATCCAATAAGTTAACTAGCTCGGGACTTCAAATTTATATAAATGTTGACATTAGAAAAGTTTCGGAGGGATAGGGTATAAACAAGGATATTTAAACAATATCGCTCCAGATTTAATAGCTGAGCTCGGACAGAACCAGACTAGGCAAGCTTAAAAAGCAGCTGGAAAGAAACCAAAAAAGATGCTGAAATATTACGGAACAAGATGATAGCGATGGCTAATTTTTTTCAAATTGTGGGTAGACCTGAAGTTCAACTTATAAAAAAGCCATGTGGGCATTATGTCAATAATTGTTTTCGCCACACTTGTAATAGAACTTTCTCTGTGAGCTCATTGCGAGTATTTTAATCTTTGATCAACCTTTCAAATGTCGCAAGTGCAACACAGACTCTATGTCTCAGGCCACAAACGTGCTTTTGGGATACTGGATGAGACAGAGCATCTATTTAAACAATTCACTCTCTTTAATGCTGAGTTCTCCTGTGAATTAACCAAAATTGTTTGTGCACCGTATTGTTCACTCGCTATCCTCAGTAATACAACTTTAAAACAATCATAACAAATTCTCCAGAGAACGGAACTGTGTGGTGTATAGGAGAGGCGTCAATGTTCGTGTCAGCCTCTTCACCTCGCTCGCAATTTGTAGAAATACCGAATCTAGGAGACGTAGTCGACGCATGTTGTCCACATTCAGAATCAGTCGGTTTTGTTGTCTTTTTACACTCAGATCGTTCGCTTTCTGTCGCAGGAACGTTTTTATCTACAGAGCCCTCTCTTAGAAAACTTCCTATGCCAATGTTAGAACCAGAACGTTTTATAAAAAAAACGTCATGCGGTCAACACTTTATCGCAGTGCTCACATCAGCCAATGAAGTTTGGATAGCACAAAAAATGACAAAAGTGTTCGTCGATGCTGTATTCGACAACATTCATGAAATATATGAGCAAGATTTATGGAAACGAGTCCGATTCCCAAAGGATTTGAACGTTGTGGATATAGGCTGTGGTATAGGCCACTGTGCCGTTTTGACAGACACTGGTGAAGTTTTTTCGTGGGGTCGAAATCGATACGGATGTTTAGGACAAAAGAACCAAGCAGTCGATACACACTGCCTTCCTGCTGTGGTTACCGTACCAACAAACAACAACATTAAGTGGAAAAAGATATATGTCAAAACATATCACATGTTTTTGCAAACAACAAAAGGTCACATTTACGCGGTAGGATACCAAAAAGGAGGACGGTTAGGACAATCATTCGGAACCATGGAATTTATCAGTGAACCCATGTTGGTCGAGTTTCATAGTAAGATACAAAGACCCATTGTGGATGTATACGGAGCTGTACCTGGCTTAATCGTAAGAGTGTTTCTATTTGTTGACACAATAGATTACTGATCAAGATGATTTGTTTTGTACTGGATCTGCATATCATAAGAACTATGGAGTTCAAGATGTCGAAGATGTGAAACAAGTGAACACGAGTATGATGGAAGAGAAAAATGATCGACGATACGCAATGCGAGTTTCTGCTGGTTTTACACACGCCGTTGTGTATTTTGATGGTATGTTGTTTTGTAGTGTTTAACGATTCAGTTGTATTGTCTCGACGAAATGCAAACATGTTTGTACTGTTGATGAATGCACAACGAAACGATAATATGGTTGATTGTAGTATACTTGTTCATTAAATGTAATTAAAATTTTTATAAAACTAAAGGGTACAAAAACTCAAATTTAAGTACCTGAAGTGAATTGTAAAAACTAGATTTGTTCTATTAGTTATTTACGAAGAAAGGCTAGTTTGTCCTGCGCACCGCTTGATCGCTTTAGTTTTGGTATGCACGTTATTAATAGGCCAGCTGTTTGACATAAAAGCATTCCAGCTAGCTCAACTACATGAACTATCAAATCATGAACAAACAATCTATCGCTTTAGCGTTATTCGTTCTTATCGTAGCTGTATTCTCTGCTACATCTTACATTACCAAAGGCAAGGTTAGCAAAGCTGACGGCAAGCGCTTTGACAAGTGCACCGACAAATGCTCAGACAAGGCAGATGGAGACAAGTTCAAAAAGTGTATGTGGAAGTGCTGGGATCCAAAACACGAGAAAAACACACTCGCAACCCCAAAAGCTCCCGTTAAAACAATTCCAGACAAAGTCATTGACTTTGCCATTTGTTACGGATGGTGTACTCTCAGTGGTGGAACGAGTCTCGGTTGCGCATACCACTGTTTAACTACAGGAAATGATGCTTAATAAAATTGTATCTAGTATTCCAGTTCATTCAATTCTTCGTTGATTGTGCCTCTTACCAAGCCAGAAAATGGAAATGCTAGAATGGTGGATACTTGGGTGGAACTGGAAGCGAGCATATGTAGACGTCATTCTCTTTCGTGAAACTTTCTCCAGCACCGATGGCGCATGTTGTGACTCCCAGTTTGTTAGCAGAACATCAATTAGAGTAATAAATACTAATTCTTGTTTTAAATTCTTCGTAATAGTAAATATTCGCTAACTTCGTGCTAAATAAAATAATTTTGTTGTCACCTTCACCACGCTACGTTCTGCTTGGTTTGCTTGACTTCAATATGACATGATAAAGCCCATTTTTGAACATTAGCAGTCGTTGATTGACAGCTTACACGCGCACAAACAACTCAAACACAAACACTTGATGGGCAAGAATATTAGTAAACCAGAGAAGAAAGACCCTCAAGTCACTCAAAATACCGCGAAGCCAACACAAGAGCCTCCAAAACCAGAAAAACCAGTAGCACCACAACAACCAGAAATATCTGCAGAACAAAAAGCAAAAAAAATTGTTAAAAAACTATTGGATAATGATGTTTATCGCTCCAAGCTAGAACATAATAGAGACCTGTTAGAAAGTTTTGCAGCAGTCCTATCCGACGAACAAGAGTTAGAAAGAACATATCTGCAACGCGACTTTTTAAAGACTGTAGAACTGGTATGTGCATTAACAATATTAACTCGTTAGATCAATGAATACAAAGAAAAAACATCTGATGAACATAACGATGCTCGCAGGCCAAGCATGTTCGCGTCAACAACTTCGGAAGCAACTATGATGTCCATACAAGAAAAAACAAAAAAAAGACAAATAGAAGACGATGACGTGGATGAACTATCAGACGAAGAGTTAAAAGAAAGTGCAGAAGATCCAGATATCGCGTAAGTAGAAAAACAGAATACTCACACGAATAGTTTGAAAGAAAATACAGTCAAGGTCAAACTAGTTATTAGTGAAATAGCGAATAATAGTGTCAAGAAGGCAGTTAGACGGTTAGTGTCTCCAGTTATGAGCAAGCTTGATATTAACCCAGAATTGGGTATGTTCCACAGTGCGTTGATGATAGGTCCTTGTATGTTGTTATTCACAACAAACTAATATTCTAGGGTTTATTGAATGGAACACTTCCGCGCTATGCGTACCAAGAAAATGTATCGCAGGTTCCGCATTTTTAACTGCTGATATTGATCACTTCGCGTCTGTCAAAGATATTGATTCCATCACACAAAAACTATCAGAAATTATTGTCGATTGGAATTTAAACAAAGGTTACACAAATCGTGGTGGTGATAAAAACAAGGTTGGAAACTGTCAAGATTTTGTCGAAGATGTATTGAAACGTTTGGATTTGAAATACGAGTTTACTGGTCCATTGGGTGAATTTGTAAAACGTTTGAAAGAAAAAGGTGTTTGTGACACATCATTGTACATGGACGAAAACTTTAGAGAAAAGTTTGGTATCCCAAACAAGAAGGTGACATTCCATAACCATAAAGAGTTGGATGAATTTGCAAGCAAGTTGATGGACGTCGATTGTGAAGTAAATTTCCATCACAAACAAGAGTGGAACATGTTGAAGAGTTTTGATAGAGCATTTTGGTTGCGACATTACAAATTCCCAGGAGAACCCAAATGGTGTTGTATGAAGAAACAAGAATATGATGAAGATGATGGTGAAATGTACGAAACAGATGCGTGTCCATTTGACGATCCTGTTGCTACGTATAGTATTCGTTTTAATCAATAAATTTTAATTGTGTACCCTTGAATAATAGTTCACAAAGCAGTTCATTTGGTTGTGTGAACAGAGTCCATCCTAGTTTTTTAGAACATAGTTTGTAGGCATCTGTTTCTTGATCAACGTACATGATGACTGGTACTTGTGATTGTTTCAAGGCTTGAAATAATGTCTTGTACGTTGATGTTGGTTTATTTGGTTGTACGACTAGTAATATGATATTGATCACATGTTCGTCGTAATAGAACCAACTCCAATTTCTTTCGCATAAACTAGCGTCAACTGTCCATCCACCTTTAACAATGTACTCTACTGCTATTGATATTGGAATACCCAAACTCGTTGTTGTCGATTTTTCTGTACAGGGTAGTCCTAGTGCGTCATATAGTGTAATGTTTAGTGGCTCCTTTGTTTCTCTATCACATAACGCATATCTTGCATAGTTTGTAAGACTACTAGTTGTACAATCCGTACAACCAAGAGTACTAGTGATCATTGCAAGTATATCTTCATGTGTATCTCCTGCATCCCCTAGTAAGAGCACATTTAAAGGTCTTGCTCTCTCTAGTGCCATCTTTTTGGTCATAGAAACATAACTCACATCAAAGCTAGGATTACACTCTACAATTTCTGAAACCTTTTGTACAACTTCTTCCGCAGTAGGTCTTGCACTAGGATCAAATCTCAACATGGATAAAACAAGTTCAATAATCGATTCATCATACAATCCCGGAATCTGCATTCTCATTCTTAAAATCTGATGTTGTTTCAGTTCACTACTCATATCACATATGATTTGAGAAAGATATGGTTCTCCTATTGTTATCTTTTGCATTGTCATCACTTCAAACAATACGACTCCGAGAGACCAAACATCAACTTCAAATCCATATTTACCATGGAGCATTTCTGGAGCACAGTATGCAATCTTACCAAGTCCTTTTGTATGGTCGTATCCTATTCCTTCTATTTCTCTTCCACATTCGAAATCGTTAATGATAAATGTAATAGTTGTACTGGTGTTGACTAGTATATTGTCAGGAGAGATGTCTCGGTGTATTGTTGAGTTTGTGTGTAATAGTTGTATACACGAAGCGAGTTGCATTGTCATTTCTCGCACGAGTGCTTGAGGAACCCCATAAGGATAGTTTGCATGAATAAATCGATTTAAATCACCGTGTATAAGGTAGGGCTGCATTTGTGAGTTTTTTAAACTGTTTGTACCATGGTTGCGTAAAGTTTCATTTCTTCTGGTATGTACAAGAGAAGGTCATACTTCATTAGCGAAGAGTGCTCCAATGGCCTCAAACAGTTGTACATTTCTGAAAGTAGTGCGAATGTATCTTCTGTTACGAGTAGCATCTCTTTCAATACAACAAGTTGGTCGTTCATTATGTCCTGAGCGACGCATACCTTTCCTCCATCTTTGCGTCTTGCTAATACTCGTTGCACTTCGTACAAATTTATAATACCACTGTTGTTTTTAAACTCGTACACGCAACCATGTGAAAGAACTGAAATATTCTTGTGCACGTGGAACGACATGTCGTGTTGGTTCAAATATCAAATTGTAAGCTGACCAACTTGGCATTTCACACAACATGGGCAAGAAGGTCACAGAGAAGGACACTAAGCGTGATACTAAATGGAAGTCAGAAACAGCATCGAAAACCGAAAAAACGAAAGAAAAATCTACACAAAATAATGCAGCACCACAAAAAGTCGAAAAGAAAAAACGAGGAATGCGTGGCAAAACACTCCAACTAACGCAAGAACAAATCGACAAAATTATGAAACAATCAGAAGAGGCGATGGAAAAAGAAGAAAAAGAAAGAGAAGAACGCAGGCAGCGTGGCGAAGAAACTGAAAGCGAAGATGAGGACGAAAATGACGAACCTAAAGAAGATGAAAGTATAAGTAGCGATGATAGCGAAGATGATTCTTCTTCCGAATCAGAAGAAGAGGAGCCACCAAGGATAGAAAAAGCAGAAAAGAAAAAAAGCAAATAACTGTGTCATATTAAACCATTAGGTCAAAAAACAAAATGTTTTTGAGAACAAAAGCATGTTTATAGCATGTTCACTAACAAAACTAGAAGAGTTACCAAGGAGGCACCGACAACGTTTGCGCTGGAAACTGTTGGAGCTGCAACAACGAATGGAACAGTTGCTACAAAAGTCTTGGCCATGTTGGCTGGCATGACAGCGTTGGCAACACCACCAGAACCAATGTCGTTACCTGATGTTGCAATACGTCTTGCTGGAGCTTCAAGTTTGGATACCAACAAAACTTGGCAAGTCATTGGTGCTGGATGTGGAATGTTGGCACCATTGTAAGCACTGTTCAATGCAACTTGAACTCTGTACTTTTTGTTAACACCAACAGTCTCTGATGGAATGTATTGAGCAGCAGCTGATGCAGTGAGATCAACCCATTCGAGTTTGTTGGCACTGTCTCTGCATCCACCAGTATCTGTGGTTGGATTGTAGGGAGAGATAGCAGTCAAGTAGTTAACGCAGCACAAGTAACCCTTTTGCATACGCAACTTGTAAGTGCTTGGAATTGCTGGTGAAGTTGCAGTGATTGAGTTTTCAATGTACAAATTGTCAGCAGCGGCAGCAAGGGATGAGTATGCGTAGGTACGTACGGTGTTGTAGCTGCTGTCAGTGTACAACTTGTTTTCAGTGGTGACAGTATCAGAGTCTACGACAGTTGGATCTGTAGGAATGATGTACTTGAGTTGGTAAGTGAGAGATGCATCTCTGGTTTTGGCTCCACCTTCCCAAACTTCCATGGTAGTAACATAAGAGTCACTAATGTCGAGTCCGTTAGCACTGATGGTGGCAACTGCGACACTATAAGTTTGATCGCAACCTACATTGTATGCATTGCAAGTTGTGGTAGTGGTTGGAATAGCAATGGAACCAACAGTCTTGGTCAAAGCAATGCTTCTCAATTCACTATTTGGCACGAGTGGAATAATCTTACCAGTGATTTCCAATTGACTTGCTGAGGTGATTCTCAAACCATAGAATGAGAATCTAGCAGAGTTATCGGCAGTGGTGAAACTAGTAGAGGTAGAGGCAACACTGAGTTGAGTTCTGAATGATACAGTCGAACGGAATCCAACATAGTAGCATCCACCAGTACCGTCTGCGTTGTTGACAGAGTAGGTAGCGTAAACTGGCATAGTGTAGGTGATCGATTTACCATCGGCAGCGAGGGTGGCTACCCAGTTGTTGTTAGCACCACCACCAACGATTTCAGATAATGATTGAGTGAGTGTGTACTTGACATCACAACCAGTGGTGGCTGAGGTCCATGCAACACCAGCTGATGGAACAGTGTTGTCGCTGCTTGAACGACAAGTGGTGGCGGCCAATGGTGCGGTGTCAACATTGTGGAATACTGGTACACCAGTGTTACCGACAGTTTGACGACTCATGGTGACATCGACTTTGATGTTTGAACCACTAACTAGTGAGGCTGCAACAGTTGGTTTTGGAGCACCATACTTGGTGGTATCGAACTTGTTGCAAGATGGTGGGATGCTTCCACATTGAAGGTTGTTTCCAGTCACTGTGAGTTTGTATCCAGTGCTAATACCTCCATTTGAGGTAGTTGAGACTACTAGCTTGTAGCCTGTGCTTTGAATGGCATTGTATGTGAAACTTATAGGGCCGTTACCGAATGTTGGAGAGGTACCAGGATCAGCAACAAGATTTGGGCATGCGTTTGACGGGTCGTGGGATCCTGCGTAGGCTGCTATTTCAATTTCGTTACCAGTAGGGTCTAACTGTTCCAAAGCAACTGTTACGCAGTCGGAGCCAGCAGTAAGGCTTGTGAAGTCATATACGTCATAGTAAAAGCTTCCAGTGACAACAGTACAACTGTGTGAAGCACTGCACGACGTGGCAACATTGTCGCGCCAAACTCGCGAGGACATGGTTGGGTCTGGTGACAGGAGGGAACCAGTGAATTCGCATGTGTTTGCTGTGGCGTAAGCGATTATGGCGAGTACAACCACTAGACTTCTCATTGTTTCAAACTTTTGTTGCTTGTAGTTGTTAGGTTTGCGCTCTTATCCGTGTGGCGTCAGCGTCATTTTTCACAATGTGTTATCGTGAGTCCAAAATAAGTACAATTATATTGGCTTTTAAGTAGACTATTGTCAAATTTCACTACCACTTGCCATAAAAAAACTTTGCTGATGTGCGCTTTACAATGTGTCTTTTGTCAACTCGCTGCTCTCGAATCGAAATCTCGGAACGGTTGACATGATAGCAGCTCAGATAAAAATAGTGTGGCAAGACTAAGTCTCCATCTCGCAAAACAATGCAACAGAGTTTTTTTAAATTTTCCTGGAAAACTTAAAACGATAGAGAGTTGAGTTCAAAATCCCATAATGTAGAATTAATTTCAGCAATCTTTTGACGCCATAAGAGTGTTACAAAAAAACAATCAACCCGCTAAAAAAGGTTGAACCATGGATACCAACACTCTTTTGTCTCAGTTAGTGTCGATAACAAACACGCAGCCACAAAACAACGCAGCGCAGATGCAACAACAGCAGATGCAACAAGCGCATGCACAAGCGCAACAACAAAAACTAATTCTGCAACAGCATTTAGCCAAAGTTTTATCGCACGAAGAAAAAGAGCAGCTAAAACAGTTAGGAATTCGAGCAAAATCAAATCCTCAAGATAAACAAGAATACACAGAATACCTAACGTCTTTGATGAAAAAATACCCTATGGTACAACTCTCGAAAACATATTAATTTTTTTAGCCCAAGTCAGGACAGCCAACGCAACCTATGCAACAACCACCACGACAATCAGCTTTCCCTCAAATGCCAACACAAAATACTATGAATAATTTACCTATCGCGATTCCACAACAACCACCACAACAGACGCAACAAATAAATCCATCTCTAGCGAAAGAGTTGTTGGATAAATACAAAAAAGCAAACCAAGACGAAAAAAGAGAATTATTGAAAAATAATCCACAACTCGTTGCTATTTTGAAACAATTGCGCGAAAAAACGAAAGAACAAGCACCAAGTACTGGAAGTCTTCCTGTCGCGCAACCTCAACAACCAATGGTTCAACAACAGATGCCACCACAGCAGATGGGTTTCCAACAAATGTTAGGTGTCGCGCCACAACAAATGACACAAGTACGTTTCCGATCACTTTGTTAACAAAATAGTTTGGCGTGCAACCATCAATGCAAATGATACAACAACAACAGGCACTACAAGCACAGCAGCAACAGCAGTTGCAACAACAACAACAACTAAAAGATAACAAACGAAGGCAACAGTTACAGCAGCAAGCGCAACAACAAGCGTTGCAGCAACAACAAATACAACAGCAGCAACAAGCGCAACAAGCACAACAAGCGCAGATGCAAGCTCAAGTGCAACAACCTCCGCAAAAGAAACGAAAAGAAGGACCAAAAACACCAACTGATAAAGGGAAAGAAAAAGCAGATGAATGGAATCAAGATATCACTCGTGCAACTGGTGTCGATTTGGATGAAGAAGAAAAAACGATGACGACACTAGGTGAAGATGTAGAAGAACATCAAATACAATTCCAACCAGAAGTTCCCTTTTTGAACAAAAATCCGTTAATGAACAAGATCAATCGAATTGCGAGAAAGAA
>JAESGV010001360.1_pt1 | contig 10257 bp, 9 predicted proteins | sample 9269781 | NCBI WGS metagenome assembly JAESGV01 (sample SAMN15741586, study PRJNA653496) | algae metagenome | isolation source: Tildeniella torsiva UHER 1998/13D and co-occurring heterotrophs from... | place: Slovakia: Slovak Paradise National Park, Hrabusice, Kosice Region | collected 2000-01-01
ATGCATGTAATACATCTGTGAATACGAACAAGCAAGGATATTGGAATATTGTCGCAAGTGCGTTAGGAGGTGTATCTGTATCATTTGTACTATTTTTAATTTTGATGGGATTGTACTCGCGACATAGAAGTAACGAGTATAAACGACTTGTACATGAAAGACAAAGAAATGACATTTCCACTGCACTATGAGGATCTTATTGTATTTTGGTGAGGATATAATATTGCGGCTATTCGCTTCGAATAAATATTTAATAGTTACATTTTCATTACAGGTTTATAACTTTTGTCTTGAGGATATTTTCTTATAAACGCCAAAATTTCTTCCTTGTGCTCGAATTGATTCATTTGAGATATCGCATTCGCAGTAACATTTCTTCTTCGTTTAACACACTCTACTAACTCGTCCAAACTTGATGAAAAATCTCCAACAAGAGTTGGTTCTCGCTTATGCAGTGGTGATGTCACACTAGCCTGGTATACCAATCGATCCAACAATTTCGAGATTTTGAATCTTGTTTCACCATGTGTGAGTGAGAACTGATCATGATACATAATATTCGCACGAGGGCTGATCACAAAATACAAAAACCAGTCCAAGTGAGGGAGTGGTGGTATACATCGTTCTTCATTTTCTTCTGCTAACTGGCTATAGTATCTTTGCCCTTCATAGTATAAAATGCGTAACATGTCCTTGGGAATGATCATTTTTTCGGTCAGTTTTTTGTTCAAATCTTTCATTAAGCTTTGGTTAACTCCACAATCGATGGTAATGTCAGTGAACGAGTTGTTTGTGGCAAATGCAGTGTGTACAGTTTTAGTTAGCAATTCTTCGAGGAATGAAATGTGTTCGTCGCAGCATCCGTCAGGAAGTACATCAATATTTCCTGGTTTGTAAATATATTGCTCATAAAAGTCTGCATGTATTTGCTCTAGTTGTTAGTCGCATTGTGTGGTGAGACAAACGCAAATATTGAATGAATAGTTCATTCAAATCTGTTCGTGATAAAGTGTTGGCAAGCAACAAATAATCCAATCCAACTCCAGTTTTTTCAACTAGTGATACTGTAAATTTTGTATATTTTTGTTTATCTGCTCTACGTCCGTGTAGCTCGTTACGTGAGAGTTCAGAGAAAAATCTATTGTTAAATTCGCAAAATGTTCATACTGTGGAGACGTAAGAAATAAATATAATGGTCTTGTGCTTGGGTTGTCAACTGGTGCAGCATGAAGTGGTACTTGTGAACGTTCTTGACTTTGTTTTGTTCCCATTATTTACAAACCATTTCAATGTCAGTACCAGTTGTGCTATCCAACAAACAAATCTGAAGTAACTCTTGGAACATGTGTGGCGGCTGTTGTGCTAGTAAGTTCATAATACAACTAACCAGTAGTCCCTGCTATTGGTCCTGGTGGATTAGCTCTCATCGGACTTGGCGTATTGACCGTGCCTATTTGGGGTCCATTTGCAGGTACAGCCTTCAAAATATATTCTAACTAGTTAAGCTGTTGGCTATGGTGGTTACGTTGCGGTCGTAGCAACCAAATATGCGCACGAGAGAAACGTTCCAAAAGTACAAGAGTTTCACAGAAACGTATACGATTTTCTCAACCCAGATGCGCTACACGTTAAGATCAACGATTTCACCATGCGCCTAAAATTCGATACTACAAATCCTGTCATACGCACTCGTAGAGGAGAGTTGTACCTTTTAAAAGGAGATTTAATTCACGCAGAGAACGACTTTCAAGCTGCATTATCCAACACAAACAACGTTGACCCAGAAGCACACTTTTACAGCGCAATAGTCAAAACATCAATTGGAAAACACAGAGAAGCTATCGAACACTACAGCTTGGCTATTAAAAACATCAATAGTAGAAGCGTATTGAGCGAAAATGCGAAAAAAGTTGATGATTTTGCCAACTCGTTTGAGTCTATGAGAAGATCAGTAAAACAAACAGGAGATAGTTTCCGCGTTGGCTTGACAAACATTTTTGGTGTTAATGTAAGTATTATTTAAACCAACTCACCAATAAGGATTATTTACATCTCAATACAAAGTTTGTACAGGAACAACAAACTATTGATACATTGGAACGTGCGTTGAACAAAAAGATTCAACTATGCGATATATATTTCAATCGCGCTCTCGTACACATGTACTTGTACGAATACGATTCCGCAATAGATGATTTACTAGTTACTATCGAAATGGCCAAAGAAAAATCACAACGAGCAAATCTTCCACAATATGTGTTCGCATTGAGTGTTGCATACTACTACGAAGGTCTATTGGAAGAATCTTTGATTCAAATAACGAAAGCCATTGATATTGCTCAACACGAGTTCAAACAAACTTTTGAAGCTGTTGTTCCTCGTTACTTGGTACAACGAGCATGCGTGTACGATCGTTTGTTCAAGACAAAAGAAGCACAAATTGATCGTGAGCAAGTAGAAAAGTTACAACCTGGAATGTTATCTACACCATTCCATATTCGATTACTTCATGATGATGTAGTTTCCAACATTGTTAGTTTCTTAGATAAAAGAACTGTACTTAGTGTTGCTCTGTCATGTAGACAATTGTACGCAGTGTACAAATCTGGAGAACTAGATAACCCAATGCTGTATAGGACTCAATATGAACTTACAGCAATTGTTGATTTGAATGGAGATTTTACCAAAGATTCATTTCTAAGACTAAATGCTGATCAACTTCAGCAAGTGTTGAAGAAACGATTCACCAAGAGAATTGACTCGTTTAAAACAATACAGGAGATTGAACTCGGTCTAGAACAACGCAAGAAAGAGTTGTTTGCGTGGAGAGATCATAACCCTGATAATCGCTACACATCATGTGAGAAAATACTCAAATACTTTGAAGAATATGATAAACGAACAGATTACAAGGTTTATGGTGTACCTGACAGCATACACAACCTGTTGAAGAAGAGCCAGTTGGAACTGGGACTGCTGTTGTGCAGAAAGTGGAGTGAGCATGGCGACAGTGATATATTTAATGCGGTGAAAGACCAGGGTCCATTACTTGTACTTTTCATAGTAGGTACTGCCATCATGGCTGGTTATATCAGCAAGTCAGTAACGATTGACAAAACGCACATTGAAGATCATGGTGCGTGGTTGTACAACGGAAATACGGATACTGTACATCCAGTCGCACATGCAGAGCGAGCTTTTGCTGTTAGTGGGGGATACATAAAGTTTGGAGGTCCATCATTCGATGACCAATATAATGTGGACTACAGTTTCTGTTCCATGGGATGCGCATACAATACATTTATTTGCGACTCTGACGATGTATATGTGGATTGGAAAGCTCCATCAGAATATAACTCGTGCGCTTGTGGGTATGGTGTGTTCTCCGTGAAATCACTTTCTGTATAAAATGGTTTTGTTTTGATATCGGATTATGTTAAAATACTTCATTACATAATCTGCGTCACTTCCAAAACAAAGCTTTGTTCTACTAGATCGACCAAAGATGTATGTGTTTGTTTGTAACCGTGAGTTGACCTGTCTATTTCAAACGTCAGCCAACAAACTTGTCTTCTGGTTCTTTGTCACATAGTGCCTGTCGCAAATAAGTAACTGAAACATGGACAAGATTAAGGTACGCAACAACAAACATTCTCACCATTTAGGGTGCGTATTTCAGAACAGTACAAACTGTGCAATCGAAAGTCGGTAAAGCAGACAACACTGTCGATGAAGAGTACGACTCACTTCACAGACACTTTTCCAATTCGTTCACATTGTCAGAAAATTTCAACAAACACACTCAAGCCCTCATCGAAAACTTTAACGCGCTCACTGCCATTATGCAATTTATTTCTGAAGATTTAACAGAACTATACTTACACAGTGACGACCCAAACAAGAAGAAGATGACTCAAGAAATCACTCAAGTAGCAGCAGAGATTGAAAACCAAGGAGTCCAACCCTTCCAAAAAGAACTTATGGCAAATGTCTATCAACAAGTAGCAGAGTATATTTTGAAATTCGAAGAAGTCAAAAAGTTACACAAACAAAGAAACGATTTGGTCAAAGAGTATGATTATTTCCGCAATCGCGTACAAAAGATGAGTGAAACACAATCCAAGGATCCAATGGCTCTACCAAAAGAAAAAGAAAAATTGAAAAAAGCAAAAGAAGATATGGAACAAGTTCAAAGTTTGACTGTTGAAAGAATGCAAGCGCTCATGGATGAGAAACCACTCGTCTTCGCACACGTTACTGAACAATTGATTGGAAGTTTGATCTCATACCATGACAAGTCAAAGAGAGCCTTTGATAAATTGCAAGTTCACTCAAGCAGCCCATCATCTGGTAATTCACGCGCTGCTATTTCCCAAGCACCAGTAAGAGCAAAACCACAACCAGTTGCTCCTCAACGTGGAGGTGCCATTCCACCAAAATTCAACTGCGATTGGCATTATTTGGATGCAGACGTGAACCAACAAGGTCCATTGTCATTCTTGCAACTCAAGCAAAAGTACCAAAAGGGCGACATTAGCGGAAGCACCCATGTATTTGGTGGTGAGATGAGTGACTGGCAAACTGTTAGCGCAGTACCAGACCTCGTAAGAGCACTCTCATCTTAAATAAATATCACAGTAGTTATTGTACTACAATTTTTCGAACAATGGTAAGTTAAACTTTTTCTGCCTCTTGCTTCCATCAAGTAATACTGACTGGAATAAGAGTGCACCATGATATTTGGATGTAGTTTCCTTGCATAGTACCTATTTCAACTTAGCGTTGTTCGTGACGTTGGGTATTCAAACATTTACAACTTGGTTAACAACTGCCTTTAAATACCTAATGCAGTAAGATGACAAAACCCATCATAGAAATGATTTTTTTTCTATTGGAGTAGACAGTCCGTATTATTTTTGCCCTGACCTAGAATACTTAAATATCCGGGCGATGGTTGTTCGCTTTGTCAAAATCACATCGTCAACTTGTGATTTTTAACAAACACAATGGAACCACAGGCAACATCATTGTCTTCGTCATTCCAATACCATGCAGCTGTTGTCTCCGGAGAGGAGGAAGTTCGCAAGAGTATCCAAAAAGAGAGAGTTTCCATTCAAGTCGATGAAGGCTCATCCACAAGTTCATCTGGTCGTGTATCGTTGAATGTCAGTCCTGCCACTCGTGCAGTGATTGCTTACGATCTTCACACTGTTTCAATCGAAGAATTGGAAAATAGATTCAACACTAAAAAAGATGTTGGTCTCACTGGCATCGACGCGGAGAACAAGTTGCGCGTAGATGGTCCCAATGTCTTCACAAACAAGAGTTACAAGTGGATCTTGGACATTATCGGATACTATTTCGGTGGTATTTGCTTGATGTTATGGCCCGCTGTCATTCTCTGTATTCTGGCTTATCAACCATTCGGCGTACCCAACCCAGACCCTACTAACTTGGGTCTAGCGGTAGTGATCTTTTTCGTAATTCTCATTCAAGGAAGTTTCGGTCTACTTCAAGACTACTCTAGTTCCAAGGTTATGAAGTCGATTAATTCTATGCTTCCACAAGACGCCATTGCCATTAGAGACGGAAAAGAAGTTCCTGTTCCAATCGCTTCCTTGGTTACTGGTGACATTGTCAAAATTGAAAATGGTAATCGTGTACCTGCTGATTTGAGACTCTTCAGTGTACAAAACTTGAAGCTGGACACCTCGATGCTCACTGGTGAGTCCGAACCAATCACATGCACTACTCACAGCACTGATGATGTATACACTTCTTCTAGAAACCTTGCTTTTATGGGTTGTGGCGTGTGCGAAGGAGCTGGATATGGTATGGTCGTTGGAACTGGTAACAACACAGTCATGGGTAAAGTTGCCAAGTTGGCATCAGGTACCAACAAAGGTACTTCCACTCTACGCAAGGAGACTCTTCGCATGGTCTTCCTTACCGCAGTCATTGCTATTATCACTGGTGTTATCCTCGTTATCTACTGGGCAGCTTACCTCCGCGTTCGCTACCCAACATTTATGACCGTAAGTTGATTTATTTGTATTTGGTACTGACTGAAAGAACAATTTTTCATAATACAATTTTCTAGGCTTCTGCAATGATCGCAACAGTTATAGGACTAATCGTCGCATTCGTCCCTGAAGGATTCCCACTTGCTTTGGCTCTTACTCTCACTTTTATTGCTCGTAACATGAAAAAGATGAACGTGTTGGTCAAGAAGCTCAGCACAGTGGAGACCTTGGGATCCGTGAATGTGATCGCAAGTGACAAGACAGGAACATTGACCCAAAACAAGATGCATGTTGCTGAGCTTTATACTGGCCTACAAGGTATCTCTGCTAAAGCAAGTATTACCGCATACGAGTCCAACGATGAATCACTCTCTGAAATGATTCGTTGCTTGGCTCTCTGCAACCGTGCAGAGTATAGAGATGAAGTTTCAATTGAACATGAGAATGTAGAGATTATCAGTGGTAACGAGACAAGAAAAACTATTGTTGGTGATGCGTCAGATACTGCATTCTTGAACTATTGCTCAGAGTTTTTGAACATCACCTCCATTCGTACACGCCATGCCAAACTCGCTGAAATTCCATTCAACTCCAAGAACAAGTACATGGTCACCATTGTACGTGAAGATGCCAACACTTCTCTTCTCTTCATGAAGGGTGCTGCAGAGATCATTCTCAAGAGATGCGTTAACATCCTACAAGCGAATGGATCATTACTTCCACTCAATGATACCATGATCGAAGCCATCACTCAACAAATCGAATCGTACGCTCAACAAGGAAAGAGAGTATTAGCCGCAGCCAAGTTAAAGTTGAGCACTGAGACTATGCCTCCAACATACAACTTTGATACTTCCGACATCAACTTCCCAATGGAAGAGTTAACCTTTATTGGTTTGGTTGCTTTGGTTGATCCACCACGTCCAGATGTACCAGGAGCTATCGACACGTTGAAGAGAGCTGGTATCAAGGTTGCTATGGTAACTGGTGACCATCCAACTACTGCTGTTTCAATCGCTCGTAACGTCGGTATCGTTAGCAAGCATGCACAGATACTACACTTGGTTGATGAACAAATACTCGAGAGTGACACAGATGGTGCTGTATCCATCACCGGTGAGCAAGTCGCTGGCATTACTGATGCACAATGGAAATCTATCAACGGTCGTGAGGCTGTGTTTGCCAGAACAACTCCAGAGCAAAAGCTATTGATCGTGAAGGCTTACCAAAAGATGGGTTGCATTGTTGCCGCAACTGGAGATGGTACCAATGATGCTCCTGCTATGAAGCAAGCAAATGTAGGAATCTCACTTGGTTCAGGCACAGAGATGGCCAAAGAGTCTGCTGATATCATTCTCTTGGACAATCGTTTCAGCTCTATTGCAGTTGGCGTCAAACATGGTAGATTAGCATTCGACAATTTACGTAAGATTGTTACCTACGTGCTACCAGCAGGAAACTGGTCTGAAATGATACCAATCTTCTTGAGCGCACTCATGGGTATTCCAATTCCATTGTCTGCATTTTTGATGATTTTCATTTGTGTAGGTACCGATGTAGGCCCAACTCTCGCACTCGTAACTGAACCACCAGAAGGAGATATCATGATTCGCAAACCACGTGTAGAAACCAAGGAGAAGTTGGTTAATCTTTGGCTCTTTGCAAAGGCTTTCTTGTTCCTAGGAAGCATTGAATGCATTGGCGCATTGACCATGTTCTTTATCTACTTTTACTGGTTCGCAAATCTCGCTCCAACTGACTTGTTCTTCGCCTTTGATGCATGGTCAGACGGCTACAAGGGATACACGATTGACGAGCTCAACGAGTTTGTATTCACTGGTCAATCCATCTACTTTATTTCTCTCGTAATGATCCAAATTGGCCAAGTGTTGACTACTCGTTTGACTAGATACAATTTCTATCAACAATGGGTATGGAAGAATCCAAGTTTGTTCATTGGAATTTTGATCGAACTCATCTTGACTGTTGGAGTCATTTACATTCCAATCCTCAACACTTTGTTCAAGACAAGACAACCTCCAGTTCAATTCTGGTTCATGCCATTAGTGTTCTCCGTAATCGTATTTGTATTGAGCGAAGCATGGAAGGGTGTATTACGCGTTGGTGAACTTGTTGTCGCCAAGAAGAACCACACTGAAGCCGCTTTCTGACATTTAATTAAACAGGATTGGTTGTTTAAATTGTGTTGTACAGTTCTGTTTACATTGCATTACGGTCAGTATGCGCTTTACTTGTTCTAATCTCTACTACAGTGTACTCATAAAGCTCTCGATCTTTAACTGTAGATATTTTCCAAGTTTGTTGGAAATTCTCAACTAGGATAAACATAGTTATTCTGGTCAAGGATCTTGCATTTCTCATCATCTTTACAAATTTATTTTAAACATGCAATGAAGAGCAGTGTAGTGCATCATTCACATACACCTCCCCAAAAGTCGCCAGGAGAAACTCATCTGTCACCGACTCACAGTGGACAATACGACGCGCACCAAGAAGATACAGGTTTATCACCAAACAGACATTCTAGAGGCAGTCCTCAAAATCGTCGGCCTTCAATCGCTGCTGGAGCAGCATACGCTCGTAGACCATCAATATCATCCAATGTACCACGAACTCAACGATCTTTTTCAATAACAAGCAATGACATAACGTTACCGATACCTCATCAAAATACACCACAAGAAGATTCACTCAGTCCAAGGTTACCATCTGCTTTAACATCTTTTAAACGACCATCACCGTCATCAAGAGGACAAGAGCAGTATCCGTATCATATGGACATAATACCCCAACACGTACTATCTTTAGAAACACTACTAACCCGTTAGAACACCAATATTGAAGATATTCTACCTACAATAATGAATCGAATAGCAGAGAAAAGATTTACAGTAATAGGTTTGGACTACGAGTGTCACCTCTTTAACGATTTTGATGACATGTGGACACACATACAAACACGATATAAAAAACGAGGAAAACATTTCCAACAAGAAGATGCCACAATGAAAAACCTCAATGGAGAAACCATCGACCGTTCCGAGCCAATATGGGTCGACGTACAACAACCTACAGAAGAAGATATGACACTTATCGAAACAAAATTCAATTTACATCCTTTAACGACCGAAGATTGTACAAAGAACGATACAGGAGAAAAATGGGAACTTTTCGAAGATTACATGTTTGTTGTCTTTACAGGACAAGTTGATACAGTATCCGCAAATACTGACATGACTACACAATTGAATATTCTAGTATACGAGAACTATGTACTTACGATACACGAAAAACCAATACGTGGGTTAGATTTATTGATGAAAAGAATAGCAACAGAATTTGAAATTGATGTAGAAGAGAATGGCAATAGAATCATACCACCTTCACACATGACACCTACTAGTAGTACACCAGGTGTAGTCAATCCGCATCATTTACGATTGTTACCAGAATTAACAAGTACCATGGCCTACAAGTATGATCTGAATCGAACGTTGACCAAGAGAACGATGACACCTCTCCACAGTGCAAGTGCGATGAACTTGTTCCAAAACGCAGAAGAAAAACTAGAATCCATACGGAAGACAGCAATACCTAGCTCCGATTGGGTATTGTATGCATTCCTAGATGCCATGGTAGATATGCATATTCCATTGGTTGACCATCTGCTACAAGAAGTTGAAAACTTGGATGAACTAGTGTTTATGCTAAGTAGTGATGAACATGATGATTTATTGAGGCGTATTGGTATCACGAAAAAGAATATTGTTGGATTGCGGAGGTTACTGTATCCAAAACAGAAAATGACATCGTACTTGATCTCACAAGAACTAAAATTCATATCAGAAACTGTTAAAGTGTATTTGAGAGATGTACTTGACCATTTAGCAATTTGTATTGACAAATTGGAACTAGCGAGAGAAAATTTAATGCATACTCATTCCAATTATTTAACAAAAGTACAAATTGAGATCGCACAAGCGTCTTCCAGAACAGATGACTTTATGAATCGTATTACTGTACTTGCTGCAATTTTAGCACCGTTAACACTGGTGTCTGGACTGTGGGGTATGAATGTACAAGTACCTGGACAAGACAGTGAAGGATTAGCATGGTTCTTTGGTATTATTAGTGCCATGTTCACTATGACTTTATTGATCATGATCTTTTTACGTAAGAGATTAATGTACTTTAAAGGTGACGAAAAAGAGAA
>JAESGV010001362.1_pt1 | contig 10232 bp, 12 predicted proteins | sample 9269781 | NCBI WGS metagenome assembly JAESGV01 (sample SAMN15741586, study PRJNA653496) | algae metagenome | isolation source: Tildeniella torsiva UHER 1998/13D and co-occurring heterotrophs from... | place: Slovakia: Slovak Paradise National Park, Hrabusice, Kosice Region | collected 2000-01-01
GTCTAATAATGATATGAGTACGACCCCATCTTGCAACATAGTTTTCGTAATTGTTTGGTTGGACAACTATGATTTGGCGGTACTGCACTGATCCACTGTTGTTTCCCATATCTGTGTACTCCAATTTGGCTTTGTCAGCACGATTGTGTGAAATAACATAAATAGTCGATTGAATAGCTTGTTCACTTTGTGGTTTGAGGAGTCTTACGACAACATTTCCATCGACTTGTATCCAATTGTTAATTAATTTCCGCGGAATGCTCACTTCGACAGTGTGATGTTGTTCGAACAAGTGGCCTCCACTCATGTATCGTTCAACGTAACTGAATCGGTATCGTTTTGATGAATCTGACATTCTGTCTTGTAGAATAATCGAGTTACTACGTGTAAGTCTTGTGGATTCGAAATAGTCCAAACAATGGAATTGTTCTGACGAAGTTTTCTTGTTAGTTGAGCGAACTACTTCTTTAGTGGACGGTTCTCTTGCTTGTGCCCAGAATTCCCAAGAGTATTTGATGCTGAATTCTTGTTTTCCTGTTACTCTATCTTTTTCACTCAAACGAGAATCAAAATTGATGATAGATTCCAATAGATTCTCATCTAAAACTTCGAATGAGATTTTTTTGTGATTTTTGGGATCGATTCCGGTGATTCTGATTGGCGCTTGCTGTGAGGCCCATATTGTAGCCAATTTTTTCCAACGTTGTTCAAATCCTTCTGCTGGTGATGTTCCCTCTGATGACAAAAGTTGTTGACGATAGGCTTCCAATAGATTTGATCCTTTTTGCTCTTTGATTGCTGTAATCAAGCATGTCAAACGAATATCGCGAACAGCTGATGCATACTTGGAGGTTTTATCCTGAATGTAAATATATTGTTATAATAGGCTTACGATTTTGTCGTATTGTGGGAACTTATCGACAGTGCAGTTACCATGATACGGTAAATAATATTCTTTTGGATCAATTATACTAGTGTTGCCATGAATTTGATCATCGTCATCATTCAGTTGTTGGAAGTACTCGTACGTAGGCTCAGTGTTCAAATCCATACGTAACTCTTGTAAGAAACTAATATACGCTCCCGTTTTACCAACTTGAGGAGATGCAAACAATCCAATACGATTGGGTAATTTTGGTTTCAGTTCTACGTCATAACTATTGCATGGTTTACATTCTCTTCGGCAATAGAACAAAATATTCTTCTTGGAAACTGATTCAGTTCTACTAAAGACAGAGTTTGTGTCCTTGTATTGGTTCGATAAACTAAATGTTAGTTACGCATAATGTGATCTTACTATGCGTCAATGTTGGTAAGAGGTGTATGGTACTCTTCTTGGGAGCACTTGGCTAAAGCGTCATAGAGCTTCTTGCCAACAAGTGCATAGGGTAAAGTTGTTTCATCATTGGCGTATCGGCACATACGTCCAATCTCTTGTTTGAAACTAGACGCTGCTGGTGGACTATTGTTGGCACGAGTACGAATGTCCATGCAGTTGAATGAATGTGGGAAAGTATCACCCATTCTTCCCTTTTCACACAATAATAGAATGCATGGAAGACCATTAAGATCTTCGTACGTGATAGGTCTCTTGTTGTCAAAGAGTTTTGGATTGTTCAAAAGCTCTTTGAACTCTGGTGAGATGTATGGTCTCGTGTTGTTACTTCCATCGGCAATGATTTCAAAACGAGAATCGAAACCACAAATTGTTCGTGTAAGCTTTAGACACTCTTCAAATTCACTCTTCACGCTATTATTTGTGGTTCTGATAATCTTCATTTTGCCATTAGGAATAACATTTGTGAGCAAGTCATCGATAACTGAAGTGTTAACTAACAATGAATAACCTTACTCTTATGAGTTTCCGAGTCGAGTCCGCTGCTGATAATATTCTTAATACAGAGTAGATCTTCTTCTACTGTTTTCTTTTCCAAAAAACCAGCCTTTAACACAGTTTCTTTGAACTCTTTGCCGTTCAAATTCAATAGTTCTGGTCTACTCATAAACTGCAAGTAGCATAACTTGACCTTCTTGAAGATGACCAAGTTTTCAAAATCAATACTGTTGGCACTGGTTAGTTTTCCCTCCAACTCGTTGAGTCCCTTCAAGATGAAAGCTTCCGGTTCTTGGAGCTCTTTGGCGCGAGCGTATAGCATTGTGAAACAGTAATCTATCATCAAACAATAGTCTGCTCGACAATCCTTCTTACTCTCTTTTTGCTTCTTCCCTGTGACGATACTGACACATTCCAAAAACTTGATGAAACGATTATCTTTGCGGATGGATTTTTCCAAATTGTTTTGGTTAAAAGTGCGATTGATATAGTACTCGACGCTCTTGTAGGATGTTCCATCATGATTATTCCAATAGATTACGTTTTGATCTTGGTACGAGTGTTGTGCTAGGTTTAGGAAGATTTGTATTTCTGCTGCAGAACATTTTCCTTTTGTCGAAACGTTTTCAGAGTTGGTGAGCTCTATCATCCACAAATTGTCGGATTCAACACCATGGACTTCTAGTGACTTGATTTGTGCTCCATTATAGAGGAAATAGTTTGGGAATTCGTACTTCTCGACAATACGAGAGTTTCTTGAGAACGCATTGTACGGAGTTGCACTCACAAGTATTGTAATTGCATTCTCTGCGTTGCACAGTGGTTCGTAGTTGAGCATTTCGTCTTGTGCTCCTTTTGGAGTAGGTCCCCAATGTGCTTCATCAGCAATGACCAAAAACAAAGTGTCAGTGTTGTCTTTTGCTTCGAAATGTTAGAGAAAAAGTGTTTTCGTACCTTTGTCTGCCCATGTTTGAAATGCTTTCACTTTAGTTTTATCGTATATCAATACTGTTTCACCATCAGTTGCAAGTCCTGCCAAATTAGCACGATTCATCGTCTGAGTTGCTAGAGTTGCAAAACGAGCAGTCTTATTGTTAGAGTAGGAGCAATCAACATACCAACAGTTTAAAATCAAACTTTTGGAACTTTTCCTCAATGCTTAGTCCTGTTCTTTGCTTGATGATTCTTTGGACTGTGTTGTATATCTGGAATCCAATGTCACGTTGTTCTGGATAAATCACCAATTGTTCTTCTCCATCGTTTAATAGATGAGGAGCAGTTGGTATTTTCGACTCGAGTAGCGTTACGTCGGAATATCGAACGATAAGAGAACAACCAGCATCGTCTTCCCAGATGATCTCTGGTTCTTTTGAGCTTTCGACATCGATAGGTGCCAATGATTTCTTGTGCTGCTTCAACAACGCCAAAATAAGCGATTTAGACGAGTGTTGTTTCGCGTACAATGTTGATGCTTGTATTTCTCTTGCAACTGTGTAACTATTTGTTTCTGCATTATGGTATTCTACTATAACATTAGATACTCGTACGTCCTCTTCCTCTTCTTCGTTGATCGGTACATATGCGTTGAGTGAGGCATCGTTTGCAGAAATAAAGAAGACTGGTTGACTATCTGCATCGCATTGCAATGAACATGTGTAAATTGTTCCTGGCGCTTCTCCTATCGTTCTAGCAAGAGCGAGACTTTGTTGCAATTGTAGTGCAACTTCCTAAAATGTTAAAATACCACATTGAACATACGAAGAATTTGAAACAACAGAACGTCAACTTTCTGTTACTGTCGAAAAAGTCATCAATTTGAATTGGCCGTTCCAATCCACTTGTTCCAATCTGTATATTTGCTATTAAAGTTACAATAGAGAAATGTTACACTTACCGAAATCCTCAGACTTCAAAATGCTTGTATTTGACAGTAAAGGATCCTTCAGTGCCGTTTCAATATCTGAGTTCTTTAATTTCTCCAACAAACGTTGTAAAAAGATGAGTAGGAACAAATTCCTTTTCTCAAATGGCCAATCACCGATATCCAGTGAGCTTTGTTCATCTGCTGGGCGTAGTGCAAGAATGCTGACAATGTCGGTGGGAGCATAATTTACATCGGTAAGATGCAAAGCTAATCTTGGCTGAGAGTCATGCTGCGGTGACAACTTGACATGTTTAGGTTTTGGTTGTTCTTGGTTGTCCACGTTTTCAATGGTTCTCTTCTGCGGTGCCACTTTGGGAGTATATGCAGTTGGAGGTTTTGGTATTTTTGTTGGTGTTTGTTGCACAAATACTATTTCACTATTGACAGGCGATTTTTCTGTTTTCGTTGGCGTTTGTGTACTGTTTACAAACTTTAGCTCTGTTGGCTTCTCTGTTTTCGATTTTGTGCTCGGTGCGCACTGGTCTGTAAATGCTACTTTCAAACTCGTCAAATTTGTGACCAAAAATGCGTGATTGAATTTTGACCCATCTAGAAGCAATTCTATCTGCTTATCTTTGCTTATTTTGCTAGATGGCTTTGGAATGATCGCAAGCCTTTGGATTATGCATTTTAACTGGCTAACGTTGAGAGTTTTGAGTTTAAGCTTCAATTCATCTTGCGTAGGCCAGGCTGTGCCGGTGTGTAAGTCGTCTAGAACCTTGAGAGATGCTGTAAGAGCGCGGTTTTCCATGAAAGTGGACAGCCAACCCGTCCAACACAAACAAAACCAAGTCATGCATCGTGTCAGCATTTTACGTGGTCACTTACACCCAACTGACGTCGTACAAACGATAATAGAAGCTTCTCCAACAAATGCAAAACAAGAACCTAATTTTCACCAATACAACCACAAACAAATGTTAACATTCTTAAACTCTAGTGGTAATGTCAAATTGGCACAAAAATTAGGAGAAAAATACTACAATTTTGCCCATGAAAATATTATCAGTCAGTTACACAACAATGGTTGTTTATCTATAACATTAAATCGTGTGAAGCACTACAATGCATTATCATATGGTACGAAATTACTCAATTTATTAATGTTAAAGACATGGTTGTCGATCTCGTTCTACTACTAAGCGCAGCAGCATCAGATTCACTAGTCAAATTTATAGTGCTTTCATCAAACTCTCCTGCTGCTTATTGCGCAGGCGGTGACATCAAGGCACTTACTGCAGATCCAGTAGGTTACGTAGCAGACTTCTTTAGCGTAGAGTTCAATCTCAATTTGTTACTGTCACGCATTGACAAACCAGTCATTGCTTTGTTGAACGGTATCACAATGGGAGGTGGAGTTGGTATTAGTGTATACGCGCATTATCGTGTAGCACAACAAAACAAGTTCGTGTTCGCAATGCCAGAGTCTGGTATTGGTTTGTTCACAGACATTGGCGGTGGATGGTTTTTACCCAAAAATTCACCATCGATTGGAGTTGCAAACTATATTGGAATGTTAGGAACTCGTTTAGATACAAAAGACGCGTTGTATGCACATGCTATTACACATGTTGCCACACAAGACGAATTCAAAAAACTCAAAGATCAACTATGTCAAGCATCAGTACCAAACAACGCATACGAAACAGTCAAGACCCACCAAATTGTGAAAAATCTACTAGATGCGGTACACGTTGCTGATGACGATGGTAAATTGTCCCTGCAAAGAGACTGGATTGATGAAACATTCGACGCTACGTCAGTTGAACAAATCATTAAAAATTTGAAACAAAAATCAGGAGACCAAGCGCAAGATCAGTGGCGAGAGAAGACGCTCAAAGATTTGTTATCAAAATCGCCAACTAGTGTCAAAGTGACATTTGAAACGATCAGAAGAGGAAGCAAAGGAGCGTCGTTGCAAGACGTGTTAACTACAGATTATAGACTTGGAAGTAGACTCGTCAAAGCGAATGACTTTAGAGAAGGTGTAAGAGCTGTTGTAGTGGAAAAGAAGAATGATCCAAAATGGTCTCCAAATTCAATTGATCAAGTACATGACGATTACATCCGTGAGCTATTTGACGAGCCACTAGAGCAAGAAATACAATTTTACATGTTACATTAAATCCTGATTTGTAAAGACGCTCAACTATGCAAGAAAAGCATTGCCGCATCTGTCTAGGGTCCTCTCAAGATGAAGAGATGCTCTTAAGTCCTTGTAAGTGTTGTGGAACGATGGAATACGCGCACAATCAATGCCTAATGAATTGGTACACGTCAAAGTTGGGTGTTTCGAAAATAATTGGAAACAATAGTGTACAATGCGAAATCTGCCACTATAACATACAATATACAGTTGAACACGCTCGGAAAAATAAGTGTAACGTATTGATTAGTTCTATCGTTTCGGCATTCTTTTTCGTTACATTTATTTTTTCGTGTGGCGTTATATGCTCAGTTCTCGCCAGAGATTTTACAACATCTGACCCCATATTCTCTGGAGTATCATCAATGGTGAAATTGATCTCCCGATTAAAACCAAAACCAACACGCGATAGAAACAAATGCTATCCGCACGCAATAGATTGGAACGTAGATCCATGTGGAGAAAACTGTTTCGTTATTTACTACTCGAGTTGGAATCTATGCGTGGAAACAAATCGAACAAGATGTAATGGTTGGGACAACAAATGTTTTCACGATTTAGACAAAGGCACCAACACATACTTTAGAACAAAAGCCCAAGAAAAGTGTTACCAATACTGGACATTGCGACTCACTCAGTTCACAAACCCATACGTACTGTTCGACATTATGTACTTGGGAACAGTTATCGCATGTTTTTTATCTTGTCGGTGGCGTTTTGTAGATATGATAGATTTTCTATGTATGATATCACTTGGAATGGAATTAACAATGTCTATGATCTCTATGGTAGTAGTGATCTTAGATGATGATTTTACGCTTACTGATCGGTGCATCTTTTCATGGAGAACAATACCTTTTAGTTTGATGTTTTCAACATTCTATACGATGCTGTCTTCGTTGAATTTTTTATATCCTTCATATATAATGTACACTCAGTGGCACTTTTTTCAACACAGAGTATTTGTTGCTTTGGTGCAAGATGGATGGAGAAAAACCATTTATCGTTTCTTTGGACCTGAGCAAGAGAGTAGTGATGCCAAGTTTTTGATCAAAGTATATTTTGAAAACATGAAGCAATATCAAGAGGCTACCCAGCAGGCACAAAACTGCTGATGTACGGCGGAGAATCAGAGTTGAGTTAGGATTGTGATGTTGACGTCAAACAAGCACAAACAAATCTTGTCGTAACAAGGACAAACCATTTGCTATTAAATACACGCGCAACAGTTAATCAACAATGAATATCTTCCAAGGACGTACCGTCTCTAAAATGCACACTGAGAGTTTATTCAAAAAATATTCGCATGGAAAAGAAACAATTGGCAAAAGCGAACTAAATAATTTAATGGCGGACATTGGTGTCAAATGTGACGAAGAACAAATCGATGCTTTGTTCATGCTTATCGACAGAGACGACTCCAAACTCATAAACTTCGCAGAGTTCTTTGCATGGTTTGAAAGAATTGCCAAGGACGGTCTCAGCAAAATTGTACGTTACACAAAGCAGCTCTAACCAATATAGGACGAAAAACTAAACATGGTTGTGTATGTAGCAAGATTCTTCTGGAAGCACGACACAGACAAGAGTGGAAGACTAGGTATCGATGAGTTCAAACAAGAGTATGATGAGCTATTCCAAACGAAAACAGACAAGCAAGATGTTGAGAAAGTGTTAATCGCATTAGACGCAAACAAATCTGGTGACATTTCATTCTCAGAGTTTGTCGATTGGTTGAAGTGGGTTTAAGTGTAAAACGATTTTTGGTTTTAGTATTAACAAATTTACATTTAAGCTGTTGATGGTTCTTCTGTTTCCACCTTCTCTGGTTTTTCTGGAATAAACTCTATTGTTTCTTCCTGTGATAGTGTCTCACGCATTGTTGGTTCGTCACTAACCTTCAAAATGGCAGCCAATTGAACTACACTTTGGAAGGCTAGCAAACTACTTGCTACAGTAGATGCTGTTAACCATGCCTCAGTGTCATTTGGAATGATTGGGCACATGTCGCGTGGACCAGTGGCTGCAAAAGCGATCTTTGCAGCAGCAAATGTGAACGTTTGCATAATCATCGTCATGTTTACTGCTTTGTTCAATGACGAGTGTTCTTTTATGAACACATTTGTGATGGTATTAATCATGCTGCAGAACACGCCAAACATCTCAGCATACAACAACACTGTAGCTGCTGTATAGAACGTTCCCTTGCAATACATGATGTCCAATGCCGAGTGAATGTTTGCGCTTAAAATGAGTGACATGAAAAGACTTTGTGATAGCCACAAAGCTAACAATGAGAGTCTTCGGGCGCTGCTTAGGCGGACAAACATTGACTGTTTTTGCTCAGGCATTTTCATTTCTCCATAGTACAAGTTGTCGCTCAGGAGTCTCTCGTTATCATTCTCATTCATTACGGGGTCTACTGCTGTTGCCATGATGTGATATTGTTATTTTTTGATCTTGACAGATGATAGTTTTTTCGTTTCCTATAAAAAGATGCCATTATTTTTAGATAGCGAGTTGGCCTGTTGGATTCGGTGTCTAGAGAGCTATTTATTATTACTCTGCTCCATAGCACTAGAGAAAGACAATATTGGTGTTATTGTTCTAAGATTACTAGGGAGCAGATTTTAGCTAGGACAATAATTTCTTGTGCCAATGTTTTGCTAGCATAATTTCCAAATATTTTAACAAATAATATGTTGCTTTTGCAGTGAGAAAAAGCTTGCCGATGGTTGTAACAAGCCACAAAATAATGTCGCAGAAGGTGTACATAAAGAACCCAGTGTGAGTTCCACAATTTTCGCTTAATTTTTAGCGCTGGTACGGTGGAAGAAAGGGTGGTACTACCACCAGAGAGGGTCTCAGAAGTTCATGTTAATGAGGGTTTTGTCATATACTTTTCTCGATTCACGAACTCTGTTTATTACTCGACTCGTAACGACACCAAAGACACCACCGACTAAACTCGACTTAAGAATCGATAACTCGCCACACGTTCCTACAGTCAAACAAATCTCTGTTTGGAAACACGAACTTATTTTAACAGAAGAAGGCACACTTTATTCTGGTACGCTAGCAGGCAATAACACGTTACGTCACGTACCACATTCTGATAAGTTCTCTATGGTTTGTGCTGGTTACGGTAAGTCTTATGCGTGCAACATGAAACGACAAGATGTTTGCATTCTTGAGGGTAGTACTTCTGTACAATACCATGATAAATTATCGTCGCATTTATCAATTGACGAAGTAGTAGTAGGCATGACCGGCGGATATGACCATGTTATCGCTGTAACAAGTACGTTTACTGACTCTCATTAACATCAAGGTTTGGGTAATGCATTTGGTATTGGTTACTCGCACCATGGTGAAGTTGGTGCTGCAACAACTGGACAGTTCGAAACATGGACACCATGTGCTTTAAATAGTACTCGTACCCGCATAAAAGAGGCATCTTCAGGTTTGTTCCATACCGTATATCTGCCAAGTAATGAAACTGACTGCGTGTATGTCACTGGTAGAAATAATGAGGCACAATGTTTACAACCTACTACGTTTAAAGTCGAAATAACAAAGGTAATGGTCCAGAATGTCTGCAAAGCAATAGCGACTACTTATACTACTTTTATCATTTTGAGTATGGATATTTTAATAATTTAACAAAATGGCAGATAATGGACAACTTTTGGAAGCAGGAGGATCGTATGGCAAACGCCCAGCTGGAATATTAGGACCATACTTCCAGCAACAAGAACCTGAATTCCAATCTGAAGTAGATTCAGGTAAATTGCGTGCAGTAATGGTGAGTCCATACTCGTTTAACAACATTGGAGTACTTTTGCAAGAGACCTCCACGATGGACGATTATTTGTACAAGAAAATGAAACAAGCCTCAAGAAACTCTATTTTTAACGATGTAACAATATTAAATTATAACTGAACACTGGAGTACTGCAGTAATTGCGACTTGGATCTGTGACGATTATTCTATCCTGTTTGTTACAAGAGAACCTTCTATTTCGTGTTTAAAAACAAACAAGTTTCCAAAATATGTCCACCACAGGCAAGGGGAAGCAACCAGCCACTCCATCGATGGATGCCATCAAGAGCATTCGCGATTACGTATCAGCAATGATAGACAGCGTTAAGGGTGTAAAAGTTCTACTACTAGACGACAATACCGTATGTTGAACTACTAACTCTAACAAACATAGAAAGAAATTATTTCTGTAGCTTATAGTCAATCGGAACTAATGAAATCGGAAGTGTTTCTCGTAGATATGTTAAACTCGGAAAAGCGTGAGACGATGAAAAATATTAGATGC
>JAESGV010001363.1_pt1 | contig 10227 bp, 8 predicted proteins | sample 9269781 | NCBI WGS metagenome assembly JAESGV01 (sample SAMN15741586, study PRJNA653496) | algae metagenome | isolation source: Tildeniella torsiva UHER 1998/13D and co-occurring heterotrophs from... | place: Slovakia: Slovak Paradise National Park, Hrabusice, Kosice Region | collected 2000-01-01
GCAGCATCCTTGGGAGATACTCGAGACTATCGAAAATACTCGCGTGCGTACACACAACAACTTGTACTGACAACAAACGAAACTCGACTACGCGAGTGGTGTGCATGGTTATTGGGTCCAATAAGATCAAAGCAAGAGGAAAAGATTGCTGGTATTTCAAGAAGAGAAGTGCTACAAGATGTGATCAATATTGTGAAGAATGGAAGTGGTGTAGCCCTACAAAGAATAGTCGGAGAGTTCGAAGAGGCACTGCAAGAAGCGAGAAAAAAATTGTGATATATTAACAATCAATTTGACTTTGAATTTATGCTTTGCTTTTTTCGAACAGGAACCTGAGTGAAAGGACTATGCGTTGTGCAAGCATTCAACTGCAACGTGGCTCAAAGAAAGGATAGCTCTTATTGTGCATCGAGAATCTTGAGATTAAATTGGTTGTGTGCTGCATAATTAGTTCCTGGTCTTTGCATCTTCACGTATTCTTATTGAAGCAGCTAATATGCAGTGGGTCGTACAATAATCTATGCAAACAAAGTACCACTTTGTAAAAACGAGCAAACATGTCTATCTGCACAGACACACTACCTTCTCCAACTAGTCGTACGATAGACGCCTTTTCACACACCCAGGCACTGAAGTTTTTCATACAATCTTACTTTGCGGACGACGTAGAGTTCAATAAGAACGTTGAAAAGAACACAAAACTCGTATTTGATCGACGATTGCGAGAGACTAGGAAAGATTTGAGCTACATGACACTAAAAGAAGCTATAAAGATCTCATGTGACGTAGAGGATGCAAAAAGACGAAAACCAGTACTCCTTAACGCTTCACATTTAGTACCTATCGAACCTGCAGCGCTGGTGCAAGAATTACGTATCAACCCAGAAACAAAAATCGAAAGTTTCAGAGGAGCAGTAACAACTCCACAAGAAATGATAGAATCGGTCGTGGAGAGGAGCAAATACAAGAAAAGATATCCAATCACTGTCGTAGCAGACTTACCATTCACATCCAAAGTCAAAGATGATTTGGCAGACCGTATCAAACAACATATCAAATGGAACGCGCTAATATTCAACTCTGACTTTGAACAAACAAGTTTAGTACTAAGTGATACTGATGCGTTAGCGACACCACACATTCATCCAAACATGTTTTGGAACTGTGCGTTGTGTGGAACAAAAACATACTTGCTAGTCGATATTGACGAGTTTGCCAACAAGTTTGACAAAACACGTACTGAACTACCCTGGACAGAAAAATCCGTATACAAGAGTACAATTTCATTCACAGGAAGAATCACATTTGAAGAATTCAAAATGTTAAAAAATGCCTACTTTGCTGTCATCTCTTCAGAAGGTCCAAACTTTTTACTTGTTCCAACACGGTACATGCATGAAGTATGGACAGTTTGCGGTGGCCCTGATGGAATCTATGGTGGACTTGTTGGTGGAGCAATGCCAAGATCAATTACGTATCAAAAGGCAACTGAAGCTATTCGCAAGGATCAATCGATGGTATCGTTTTTTGGAAAAGAAAATATTGATGATTGGTTTAAAGTAGAGGACAATGAGTTGGATGTAAATATGGTAGATGGAGCAATAATTGTAAAGAAAGAAGATAAACCAAAGGTCAAGTATATACAGAGGAAAAGAAATGGAAAAATAACGCGTGTGAAAGATGAAACTGAAGATGATGAGGATCTTACAAAGGAACATTGTATTTGTAGAGGATTCTACGATCCCGAATTGTGGATGATATGTTGCGACGAATGTGAGGTTTGGTTTCACGGAAAATGTTTGAACATGAAAAAATCAATGTCTGATAGTATCGCATCGTACGTTTGCGCAAATTGTGAAGCATCAACAGGAAAAACTTCAATAATGAAAAATAAGAAACGAAGGAAGAAATGTTGATAGTGTTGTACATTTATAAAGCTAGTATCCGCGTTCAGCAGTATCTGTAGGTGGTTTGTCTATATCCATATCTGAAATGCTTTTCCATTTTGATTGTTCATTATCTAGTTGTCTGTAGTGTAAGGTTAAGAATTTTCACAGCATACATATTCATTAATTCAGTCGCGTTACGTTGAAACTCTTGTGCCAAAATAATCATTCTGCTAGTCTCGGCCAAATCAAAACGAGTTTCATTTCTCATTCGTATTTCTGTTAGTACTGCTCGGTTAGATTGCAGTAGAGTGCTCTCTGTTCGCATGGTGTGGGTTTATTGTGTTTATGCTACTTGATTTCGAGATGGAATCTTTTTCTTTCGGCCTGAGAATCTGTATCACGCACCAAGAAGACTGCAAGTACTTTGAAATAATTACTAATAGGGGTAAATTGGATAGATTCTATGACGGTAGGAGGGTCAAGTCGCTTGCTGCATGATAGTCTTTCATCTGTAATTCTTTTTTTAAAATTTCATCAAGATTAAGAATACTGATTTCATGTTCATTGCAGTAGCGTTTGTAATTGTGGAGTATAATTTACGTTTCCATTACTCTCAAGGTTTTAGTGAATCGATGCTCCGTGTAAAGTGTTTCGTTGAGAGGATTTGCAACGTTTAACCTAGTGGATAATACTTGGCATAAAATTAACACGTATTCGTGCGCTATTATGCAATATCGCATGTCAAATAGTAGAATACTGTACTCATGGTCAGTGTTGCGCATTCTTCCTTCTCTATCGCTGATTCCAAAATGTTGTGTCAAATCAGTGAGTCATCTTCATTCGAGTATTACCATCTGCTACTTCAATTGACTCGAGATGTTACCGGATATCAAATGAATTCTTAATTAAGTTCCTCATTATAGTGTGTTTACTAGCAATGAATGTACTATTTTGTGATATAAACGTTTGAGCATGTTTTGCTTTTGTTTGTGGGTCAACTGCAAAAAGTTGCGTTGCATTGCTTCCTCTATCATACCTATCACTGCTTGATCTCACAGTGCAAACTCAAGGGTAGCAATGGTTAACGACAAACTCTAGGGCGTTCAATGACATTGATACTAGCATGTATCAGAGTTATGAGGTGATGTGATCAAATAGAGGCCGTGGCCTCGGGACATGATGGTCCTCTCACCCTACTACCATCCTCTATAAACATCCCAACCTCTAACGTTTCATTGACAGGTCAACCGCGGCGATTGTGTTTTTGTGCAGATCTCACGTATTGAATATGAGGATATGAATACAGCAGCGAATCAACGTCGGCATCTTAGATCTTTATTATTGCACCGCCAATCTGTTTGTATCCACATACTATACAATACACAACCTCCCTAACTGCAAATAGAAATTGTTATTTCTGCGATTATGGTAAAACTAGAACATTCTGGTCAACCAAGTCACACAAAACAATGAACGCTTTGTAAGCTTACTCAACCAACAAATATGGCTTCATACATCAACTCGCGCTGTCTTGCGATGACTTTTAGGGTCGGAAAATTTTCAACCGATTTTTTCACATGACACTGAAATAGCCAAAATGACACAAAATAATGATCACTACGTGGCAAACAATTACTATGTAAATTTGTTCTTTTTGACCATTAGGCTTTTTGATTTTGCGAAAATGATTTTTTATATTTTACGTCGGCTAATCAAAATCGCACTTAATACAGATACCAAATAGCTCTTAAGCTAACACTATTTACGATACCTTTCGGATTTCATAGATTCTGTGACATACTTGAAGCAATCGTAATTGATACGTACACCAAATATCTCAAGTGTCACACATATTATCAGATTTTTCTTTTTGGTGATGTTAAAACCAACATTTAATCTTCATCACTAGCTGCAAGTACCTGCAAAAACTTGGAAGAATTTGGCAAACTTTGTTCCACTACAGTACTACTAGGTCTTCTTGGTCGTCTCTTCCTTACGGCCGTACTCGGCTGATCAAAATTGATTGCGCCATCAGCGTCTTCATCCATACCTATTGACGAAGTAGTTGTAGGTCTCGATGGTGGCTTTAGTTCTGCATGTGATTTATTCAGGTACTCATGAAGCATAGCAATATGTCCATCAGGTCCCAAATCAGCAATTTCAGTGATTTGACTGAGCAACTCCAACTTGCTTCTGTTTTGTCGTAACATCATCTCCATATCTTCATCACTGTTCACCTCTTGTTCACGCTCTTTTCGAAGTTCTGGTGTACGTGGTGGTGTAAGCGTTTGAGTTCCTCCCACAGCTACTAGCTGTTGATTCGTTTCAATACTCGCTTCTGCTGTTTCATGTGCTACATCATCTGTTTGCACAGCTATGACTTGTCCTGGCTCGGGTGTATCTCTTATACGCTTTTTCCGTTTTCTTTTCTTTGGTTGTTCAGCTTCAGCTACAAATGGAGCAACTTCATGCGTTGTTACTGTTCGTTTCTTTTTTGACTTTACTTTTACAGGTTCTGTCAGTACTGGTTTCTCCTCTTTTTTAGGTATTGGTTCTGCAGCTTGTTCTGGTATTTCTTCTTCAACAGGTTCAGCCACTGGTGTCTGCTTTCTTGAAGTCTTTTTCTCACCTCTATCTGTGTTGATAATAATTTGTACAGTTTGAGGAAGTTTATCAACGGCCATACTTTCTCTTGGATAAATAAAATGGGAATCAGAATCTAATGATTTCAACATTTGAGCCCATTCTTCTGCAGATACACCTACTGGTAATCGTGGAGTTGTCTTTTCTTGATTACTAATACGAGCAACTGATGTTCGTAGTTTTTTCTCATTCTGTTGCTTCACTTGTATAATTTCCTGTTTCATCATTTGGAATTCTGATTTTGCTTCTGCAATGACTTCTCGAACTGCATTTGTTAACGCATCAGCATTATCTTTTTCTCTAGATTTTGATCTAGGAGGTGTTTCATCTCTTTTTCTACTACGACTTGACCTTCGTGATCCGTCATCTGAATCCGAATCTGAATAATCTCTTCTCCGTCTTGATCCTCGAGAACGTCGCGTTGGTTCCTCATCTGATGAATAGTATTTTTTTCTAGATGATTTTTTCCTAGATGATTGTCGTGGTTCTTCTGGTGATGGTACTTTTTCTGGAGGTGGTTCTCGTCGTGGAGTTGGTTGTTTCTCTTCTACTACTGGGGTTGGTACTGGTTCTGGTTCTGTGGGTTCTATTACTCGATTCCTTCTTCTCTTTGATGCAACTGGAACATCATCAAAACTCTGTGTAGGTGGTTCAGCAGGTTTGCCAAACAAATCATCTTTATCCACAGGTTTGGCCTCCTCCGTTTTTGTTTCTACAGCACCTCTTCGTTGTGCAATTTTATTACGTTTTTCTTCTTCTGCTTGTCGTTTGGATTCTTCAATTGCTCGTTGATTGGCTTCATTACGCTCTTTTTCTGCTTTTTCTTTCTTTTCTCGTTCTTCTTTTTCTTTTTGTTCTTTTTCTTGAAGTTGCTTTAATCCTAATTGATACTTGCGTTCGTACTCTTCCTCTTCTTGTTTTTTCTTTTCTGCTTCTTCTTTTTTCCGTCTTATCGCTTCTTCTGCTTGTAGTCTAGCTTCTTCTTGGAATTTGCGATTTCTTTCATACGCTTCTTGTTTTTTAGCAATTTCATCAGTATCACCAATCTTCATAGCATTTCGTAGTCCAGAGTCAGTGATACCAGTGTTAGTAGGACCTGCACTCTTTTCATTATAGTTTCTTGGAGGAGATTGTGCGACAAATCTCTTTCGTCGAGTGGCTTCTTCCTGCTCACTTTGTTGTTGCTGTTGTTTGAGTTGTGCAACTTCTCTTTCGTATCGAACGTCCTCTTGCTCTCGTTTTTTCTTCTCTTCCAACTCACGCTGCCTTTTCTCCTCCATTTGTCGTTCAAGTTCTGCACGATAGCTTTCAGCGTTCGACTTTTGTTGATTATACTTGATTGTTAATTCAATGTTGATACGCTTACATTTTGTGGAATCCCTTCTGTAGATCCATCTAAATGTCGACCACGTCGTGGACCAGGTTGTGGGTTATTTCCAATACCTCCCAATAGTCCTCCTCCACCAGTCATACCACCATTATAGATTGGATCATTCTTCCTCGGATCAGTAGCAAATGTTTGTTCTCTTACACGTCTCTGATGTGGATGTTCATTCTTTCCTAAACTGTCAAACATTCCACCACCACGATTTTGTTGATCTGCACTATGATGTCTTTGAAATGATTGTCGCGGTGCAGGTTCGTTTGCTTTTGGAATACTAGGATCAAAAAAGTCTTTGTGTCCTTGTTTTCTTTCCCTATCGTATTTTCCCATTCCTCCAAACAATCCTCCTGCGCTATTAACTTCATTTCTAGGTGGCATTGTTGGCTCTGCTGGTGCTTCCACTCGAGGTGAAAATGGATTCTGGCCTGTGTCAAAACTTTTTCGAGGTCGAGATTGTCGTCTGTATTCTACTTCGGGTTCTCTATGTCGAACTTCGAATGCTGGTTCATTTCGCTCATAATCGTCATTGCCGCGTTCTCGTCTTCTTCGTTTCTCTTCATACACTTGGTCTCGTTTGGACATTCCCTCATCGCGTCTGTCTCGCTCTCGCGGCGGTTCTCGATCTCGTTCTCTTGGTGGTTCATCGTCCTCGTCCAAATTTTGTCGAAAATGCTTCTTTCGTTTTTGCTCCCATATCAAATCGCGTTTACTTTGCATGTAAGTATGTAAGTCAATATTCGCACCTCTTTTGTCTACCATCATCTCTGTCGTCATACGTGCGTTCTCGCTCGCGTTCTTTTCTCGGATAATCATCTTCTGCGTAACTTTTGTTTAAACGATTTGAATACTAAATACCTTTGTCTGCGTGGTTCCTCTCTTCTGCGAGGTTGTCTATCTTCCCTAGGATTTCCAAATAATTCATTTTTACCACCGCCACCAAACCTATGGTGTTATTAATTCTGCATTGCAATTGTCATACAAGTTATCTTTTACAGAGTCCCTCACATTTGGTGCTTTTGTACTTATGACTTCCACTTGTCTTTGTCGCACAGGCGTTTTATGTTCATTTCTGTTTGGTTAACACTTGTCACACGTCCAAAGCGTGGAATACTTACCCGCCTATTTGAAAATTTTGAGAATTTTGTGCCTCTTCTTGCTCTTGCCGTCTAAGTTCTTCAGCTTGCCGTTGTCTTTTTTCTTTTTGCTCATTCCATTGCGATATTACGTTTTCCTCAGTGTTGTCAGTACCTCTTCTTCCACCTCTAGGCATAAGCTAGGTTGTAAATAGCTAATAGAAAACACTACGCATTTAAACAGGGTACAAGAGGTAATTTATTATGCAGTTCCATAGTTAGCTACACTGGTATTTTCAACAATGGAGGATTTAAAGGTGTAATCTGACTCTTGTCTTCCCCATCTTGTTAGCGAGAATAGATGCATGACAACATGATAGGTAACAATATGTAATAGTAGAATCCCTCCTACTATTCCAACTGTACTCCAAAAATCGTGAGAGTAGACCAGCTCGTACCTTCTAGATTTGGTTCTCGAGAATTCAATTGTGAATACAACATTGTTAGATGCTTGTACACGTAGCTCCTCATCTTCTCTTAAGACAGTATAAAACCTTCCCCAGTTAGCTATATCGTCTGCTTGGATTGCTACCATGGTACTTTGATTTCTTTTTAGATGCGTCCAAGAAGCCCATGATCTTCTAGGACTTTTTCTCTCGAAAGCATAAGGTTGAACTCTAACATCACCTGTTGCTTCTACGGTGCAAGACATGAAAGAATGACTCTCTTCTCTCGACAATACTGGTGACTTTTCCCTGTTATAGTTTACGTCAAAGCAGTCGTGTAGTTCTATTCCCATTACATGAGGAACTGATTGGATAGCATCAATATTTGACTCTATTTTCTTAAATTCTCGTACGTCCTCCACATGTTGATGATCTCTAACGTGTTGGTTTATGACATCATGGTATGTGCATTTTACGCTGGTAACGGTAACTTTCTGTTCTTGTGTAGAAGCTGGGCAGATAGCTACTTTCGGGAACTCGACCGATCGAGCAGATGGATCGTGAAAGTTCATTAAAGATGCCACTTGTGGATGACTATAGCTAACAAACGTAACTACGAATAGTGCAAATGAGATTATTGCGAAAGAAATCGAGAGTCCACATATCAAAGATAGCTGACATATTTTCTTTGGGTTATCTTTAAGAGACTCTTTGTATGCTATGAGTGTGTCACGTAAATCCATCTTCTAGTTAGATCAATTTCACACTATATTATCATCGTCTTTATTTGACTGCAAGATAACAATCTTGTAAAACAATTTAGCTAGAGGATCGAGAACACTCAGAAACTGGAAGCATAGCTTAGCAAACTATTTCTTGATGGTTTCCAACTACAACTCCTGACGGTATCTATACTAGGAAAGCAATCGTCCTTTGTAATTTGACAGTTGAACTAGAAGATGTTGTGCGGGATTTAAGTGGATTGGGAAAAAGAACACGAGAATAGCTATCTATTTTTGGAACTGCCGGTTTAAACGAAGTATTAAAGCAATACTAATGCAAAAATTTCAAACATAAAAAACAAGAAAACAACGTTATGAATATTTTCGATAGAAGCAAGGAGCTTATCAGTAAAGCTTTCCACAATCAACAACAACCAATCACTGGACAATTACAAGTCACACTTGTCGAAGCACGTGGTCTCAACTCCAAAGACTTTTTATCAAGGTCAGACCCATACGTCATTCTCAGTATGAATGGTATTCGTCACAAGTCACGTGTCATCAAGAATAATGCCAATCCTCGTTGGATGGAAACGTTTACATTTGGTGTTTCTAACCCAAACATTGATATAATCAGACTAGAAGTCGTTGATAGAGATTTCTTCACACCAGACGACGTAATTGGATATGCAGATCTACCAATAGGTGGCTTACAGCGTGGTGTCCCAAGAGACGAGTGGGTCCCATTAAGAGGACATCACAACTCTCAGATCCACGTTACACTCACAGCGTTAGATTTTGGTATGCCACCAGGAGCTATGGGTGGAATGTATCAACAGCAAATGCCAATGCAAGGAAACATGGGAATGTATCCACAACAAATGGGCTACCCTCAACAACCAATGATGCAACAACCTATGATGGGTGGATATCCAAACCAAATGATGCAGCAGCCAATGATGCAACAGCCTATGATGGGTGGATATCAGCAACCAATGGGCTATGGATACCCACAGTATCCAAATGCACCATATTAAATGTATAAACTGTAAATTTTACCTAATGCGTTCTCTGTTGTAACTTGTGACATCCGTCACAAACTTGTTAAATTGATGAAAACTCACACCCTTTTCGTTTTACTAGCACTGTGCGCGTACTGTGTTCTCGCTACATTAAACTACAAACGTATGTCGCTGGTAGATTTCAATACAACAACAAACCAATACCTCTTCCGAGGAAATTACCCATACAACTCTAATTCCACCGCGTTTGATTATCCAACTTTAGTATCGTACATACATAAGAAAGCACTAGAATCCAATATCACAATTCATCCTAATTTCAAACTAGTTGATATTTCGTTTTTGCAAAGCATTATAAACTACTCTGAGTTTAAGCTAGAGACTGAGTTCTTTCGCAAAAATCCTCAATTTGGCACGTTACTTCACTGGACAATTATCGGTCACCCTTTAAATGCATCAACATTGAGCGAATCTGTTAGAAAACCCATGGTAGAATGGACATATGATTGGAATATTGAAGACCAACTCATTGAGCGAACAGAGTTACTGCAACAGTTTGTGCATACTCCCAATAACGTAACAACAGTCTATTACATGCACTGCGACGCTGGAGTTGACAGAACTGGACAAGTTAGTGGAGCATACTACATTCGCCACTTTAATTGGAGCTTCTTGGAAGCATTAAAGTTTGACTACGCAGTAGAACCACGACCAATTGGAAAAGCAAGTCAAAATGGGCTAAATTGGTACTGCTATTGGTTGTACTACAAGTACGGATTCCCAACAGACTGCTCACAAAGCTTGTAAGAATAAATTGATCATAAATAAATTTTACTTTTCGGAATCATTGTTGGGCCTATCAGTAGGGAACAAAAAGAACGAAACCGAGAACGCTGGCGTGAACGTGTGTGAGCTTCCAACGACTGTACAACATAAAACAGATTCTACTGGTTGACCTCCATCATTTGATCTGCATCCTATCTTACATTTGAAGCTCTTTCGTGGTGCAGGTGGTGATTTGAACAATTTGGCCAAATTTGAAACCACT
>JAESGV010001364.1_pt1 | contig 10221 bp, 8 predicted proteins | sample 9269781 | NCBI WGS metagenome assembly JAESGV01 (sample SAMN15741586, study PRJNA653496) | algae metagenome | isolation source: Tildeniella torsiva UHER 1998/13D and co-occurring heterotrophs from... | place: Slovakia: Slovak Paradise National Park, Hrabusice, Kosice Region | collected 2000-01-01
AGCAAATGCGGTCTATAATAGAGAACCAACAACAAATGATACAAGGATATCAAGAACAACATAATACTAGAAACATAAATAACCCAACACCTATTAATCCGAGTGGGTTTCGACAAATAACAGTCGAAGACTTCAATACGCCGATTCCGCAAAGACCTTCATCGGCGGAGCGAACGTTCGTTAATGAGACTTGTGTGGAAATGTCATCTTTTCAACAGTTGAATGATGAACGTCGAGCGAATATCTATCCAAATAATATTCCACAAAAGAAGAAGAGGAAGCGTAAAGAAGACGGAGAAGAGACCAACCAAATAGATGAAGACCAAGATATACAAACCCAAGATATGGAAAATAATAACAAAACACTAGTATACAGAGGACTACCTAAAAGAAAGAATATGAAAAAGACAGAGTTTAATGTTTCAAAGTGGACGTTAAAATGAAAAGTTGAATAGTTTATTTACATTTTTAAATTGAATCCCAATCGAACGAAGGAAGGGTCTCGACTACCGCTAATGGTGCTCTTGCACTAGTATCGTCTTTGTCTAGTTTTTGCTCCAATTCAAAACATGAGGGCATCTCTTTTAGTAGTGCAGATTTTCTTTCTTTTGATTTCTTCTTTTTTGTTGGTTCTGAGCGTTTGCTCAACGACGAAAATATCATTGGTGATGGTGTAAGCTTGTGTAGATTCTTCTCTACTGATACAACAAGATCGTGAGGTCTTCCATTTTCATCCCAATGAGTTAGAGTGACCGGTGGTAGTACTACAGGAGGTGGTATGTGAAGTTGCTCAATTTCGTCTTCATAAAAACTTGGTATCTGTTTTTGTTTTTTCGATTTTTGTTCTATGGCTCCATCTTCAAAGATTGAAAATCCGACTGTTGGTGTAATTGGCGTGATACATTCGTGCTTTCGTTTTTGGCTTTCTTTTTGCTGCGACGCTCTTGGCGTACTGTTGGTAATATTTGCAAATGGTGTTCGCTGAGGTGTTTGTCCCAACTGCTGTTTTTGTGGCTGTCTAATAATGTCATGTCGTGTACGTCCTCCGTGAACGTTAATGTTTTCGTTCATAGCATTCCTATCCATCTTATTGCTTGCAGAAAAAAGTTTAACGGCTAGTTCTAGTTGACCGCAGCTAAACAAATCCGTAATTATCATTTGGATTCTTTTTTCTTGCACATAATAAGTACCAGTGGTTCTCTTCATGAAGAGAGGGTATTTGCTGCTGCTGCTACTCTATAGCAGCGGCATACTCGCAATATCATCGATAGTATCGCTTGACGTGCCAGCCAACATCAAAATAACAAAAGCTGTCAGTTCGCATCAGAAACTATTGATTTTAGAACAAAATGGACTGATTCTTGTGTGGACAGCGTTTGATGGCAAAAAACTAACGCGAATCAACTTGCCAAACAATGACACCGCAGTAGACCTTTGTTGTGGCAGAGACCACTGCGCTGTTATCACAGAATCAGGCAGTCTGTACACATGGGGCAAGAATGAACACGGTGAACTCGGAATGGAGGATTACTCTGCACGTGACGAACCTACATTAGTGAATACGAAAAATGAAACAGCAAGAGTATCGTGTGGAGACTTCAACACAATTATAATAGACGCTATTGGAAAGATATATGTTACTGGACAGTTTCGTAATACTATACAAAACAACAAGTTTCAACCCTATGAAGCAAACAGACAGTTTTTTGACATAGCATCCAAAGAAAGGTATATTGCTGCGATACCACGGGACAATCCATCAAGCATTATTATTTGGGGAGATCCACAGTTTTCAAAAGATAAAAATTGGAAAAAAGAGTTGAAACAAAACTATGCAGACCATTTATTGTCACTGTATGCTTCCGATGAACAAATAGCAGGATACTCTTACTCTGGAAAAATAATAACGTGGAACGCAAATGGAGTATTCGTCGTCCCTCACTTTAGATTTGGAAACAGCACTGTCGCCATCAAGAACAGAAAGATCGTAGAAATAGAACATGGTCAAGTCGCATGTACAGATCAATGTCTTCCCAATCGTTTATACGTCGACATATCAGACCAAAAGATAGTCGCATGGAGACTCCCTATTCAATCAAAATCTGCTCAACGATCGATACAAGCAATATCTAGCACTGAACCAAAGTGTAACGGTCTATTCGCATCAAATCCACTCGCATGTGGAGGTTCATTACAAGGATTCTGTGGAATGAACAATGTATGCTCGTGTTATCCCTCAGGTCTACTATCATCAATGTTTTTAGGAAAAGGTAATCCATATTTCAACGATACAAACTGTGGACCTGTCATAAACAAGGTTACACCACAAAACATTTGGAGTGAGACAGGTGCAAGTATTGTAGTGAATGCTACAAATCTACTATTCGATCCGACCAACCTACTCTCAAGTGTTAATCAAGTGATATGTAGATTTGCAGAGTTTACAGATGATTTTATCGCTGATACTGGTACTGCGATATATGAGCCGTGTATCGTTGATCCAACGTATACATCATGTACCTGTAAGGTCACAGATATTCCCAATTCAATAGTAGATAGACTATTGTTTGTAGACTTGTCCACAGACTATAATGCCAACTTGGCTGATCAATACAAACACTGGAGTTTGTACGCTTTCGATCAACAACTAGGAAACACAAATTCATGGCATACTTATCGGTTCTTTGTCATATTTCACAATAGTACTGGTATGCAAAGGTCTTTCTCATGTAATATTGATATTGACCTAACTGTATCAATTCCAGCGTTGGATGTACTATCATCATTCTTTCCTGATAAAAACCAATCAGATTTGGTTTTAACAGGACAACCAAATCCATTGTTCTCTTCAGACATGCCTAGTACGAGTATTATTCCATACGGAGACTCTGGAGATAACCAAACACAGCTAGTTCAATTCACTTCTACATTTCAAGGACTTAGTACTGGAAAGAGAAACGCCATGGCATTTATAATAGATAATACTACTGGAATACAACTCACGAATAATCGATCAGCGTTTATAGAATTTGCATTCATGGATGAGTACTTTAGCACTGCTTCATTTGGCAACATTCTAGAGTTGGGAGTATACTCGTTCGAAGGTCATCACATTTTTACTCAATTACAACGAAATTATTCCAATGGTCAGTACGAGTATTCTATTGGATTACAGATATATTCACCTACGATCGTAGAGGATACAGAAGCCAATCCACCTACATTTTTTTCGATAATGTCAACTACATTGTGTAATGGTATGAATTTCCAACTCAACCAGCCAGCAGGAGGATTTTTTCATTTAAAGTTGAGTGTACAGAATCAAACGAGTCCAGATAATCCAACAAACTATTATTGGGTTATATACGCACAACTACTAGATCTACATGAAACCTTAATTCTCTGCCAAGCATCAAAATCACTTACACCTGACCTCATGGACACTTTAATTTATCGACATTTTCAATACTTTTGGATTGGACAGAGTGTACTCGATTCATCAAGTGGAACCTTGGCGGTTCAACTTAACAGAGTCGGTATCTATACAAACATATCATGTGTTACTGCGAACAGTAAGGACCCGCCAACATCAATATGGTTATGGTTCAGAAAATCAACCAACCTCATCATTTTAATATGTGTGAGCGGTGGAGTTGTCATAGGAATCTTTATTATCATTATAATCATCGTTTTTGTATGTTGCCTGTACACGAAAAAGAAGAAGAAGGAAAAACTAGCAATAGAAGAGGCAAGAGTACGTAAAAAGAGTCAAATAGCACCGTCACCAAAGACTGTAGCACCAGTGGATCTAAGTCAAGCTCCAAAGTTAAGACGAGACAATAACGATTCTAGATTAGAGAGAAGAGAAAGAAGAAAAGGAAGACGCAAAGAAGAGGAAGAAGATTTCAAGAAATTCACTGACGAAACTGAATCCATCTTTAGCCTAGTTGAATCGTATCATAGTAGTGACTCTGAGACTGATGAAAATAGCGATGGAGACTATTTACAGAAAAAGAATGCAGAAAAGGTTGCTGCACCACCAGAGAAAAAGAAAGAAAAAGATGTAGATGATGACGATCCGTTTGGAATACGAGATATTGATGATTTGAGCACAATAGATACCGTATAAACACAATGTATTTTTACTGCATGTCTTCATCTATAAACGCTCTTAGATCCAACTCGTTCCATCGGTCTTTTGTTGGTGACGTACTATACGTTTGATCTAAAAATGTATTTTCGTGCCCATCAATATCTTCGTGTTCTTGTCCGTGAGTTTCTGCAAGTAAATTTTCCGGAATAACGAGTTCTGAATGTAAAAATATTTGAGTTATTGGAGCTCACCTTCGTCGGGTAGCTTGTCTGTGAGCCATGCATCATCAACAAAATCAATTAACACGCTTGCAGGATTTACATGCGACAAGACACTGTCCTAAACATGATTAGGAAAATTGTGTGGTTCAAACCATTTGTTGTAATTTCAAGTTGAGCGCAAACAACTGGCGGTAAAAACATAACGGTCATAAAATCGATTAGACGCAAATGGTCGAAGACGATAAGGAGAACGTCTCTGTATACAGACCACACTCTGCACCACCAACAAAGGGCAGCGAAGCCATGCCAAAGCGTGACTGGCAACTTTCAGACTTTGAAATAGGAAAACCATTAGGAAGCGGAAAGTTTGGAAAGGTTTATTTGGCCAGAGAAAAACGTACAAAATACATTGTTGCGTTAAAAGTTTTGGATAAGAAACAACTTGTCAAAGAAAGAATGTTGCATCAACTAATAAGAGAAGTCGAGATTCAAACCAACCTACGACACAAAAACATTTTGAGAATGTTTGGACACTTTCATGACAAAGACAAAGTTTATTTGATTCTCGAATACGCAGCAAAGGGAGAAATGTACAAGTATCTACAACTATACCATAAGTTTTCCGAGAAACAGACTGCAATCTTTGTAGCGTCGATGGCAAACGCATTGAACTATCTACACCAGAAGCATGTCATACACAGAGACATCAAACCAGAAAATTTACTACTCGATCACAGAGGAGAAATCAAAATTTCAGATTTTGGCTGGTCTGTTCACGCTTCGTCGCGCAGAACAACACTTTGTGGTACATTGGACTATTTACCACCAGAAATGGTCGAAAAGAGAGACCACGATCACACTGTAGATTTGTGGTGTCTTGGAGTACTCATGTACGAGTTTTTGATCGGAACGCCACCGTTCTTGGCTGATGACAACAAAGAAACGTTTAAAAAGATTTGTCGTGTCGAATTAGAGTTCCCATCTAGTGCAAATATATCACTTGACGCACAAGATTTGATTAGAAAACTGTTAGTCAAAGACCCAAACAAGAGAATAGCGCTAAGCGATGTACCAAGACATCCATTTGTAACAAAATATTTGAATCGTTAATTTATAAAGTTGTGGAGAGTTTATAGATGACTACCCAATTTATTGTTACAAGTTTTAATAACGATTCGAGTTACTTTAATTTAAATTTGAGTTGGAACGCATCACCAGGATGAGATTTCTTGTTCTTTCTCTTTATCGTACCATTGCATACTAATTGTCTAGCGGATGGATCTCCCTTGTTCTTTCTTTTTCTGGTTGGAGTTGAAGGCGACGATGACAATGTTGGTGATGGTGGCGATAGTGTTGCCTGGGATTGTGGAACTTGCTGTTGAGCAAGTGAGGTTAGATATGGATTCTGTAAGATAACTTGTAGCAACTTGATGTTGTTTGCATCAAAGAATAAATTTTGAGGCATCCCTTCATGTTGAAGTGCTTGCATAACTAGATTTGTATCGATAAAATCTTCGCTAACTAAAGCTGCTGCTTCTTCTGCTGTCAATGACGATACATCTTCTGTTGTTTTCAACTTTTTGACAGGCTGTGAGTGATAATCATCTTCGTATTTTCGTTTTCTTTTGTTTTCTGGCGCAGGTTGAACTTCAGCTTCTTTTTCTTGACCTATTGCTGCATCATCATGCGCATGGGATTTACCAGCCTCTTCTACCATGGATAGAAAAGCAGATGAGACTGGAGTGTTTACACCGAGAGGACCAAATGCATCGTTGAATAGAGCTGGAGAGTTTAACAATAAATCATCACCTAGTAAGTTATGGCTTCTACCGAAGAAAGACATTGGTGAGGGGTCTTCCAAAGACTGTGGGAAAGAAGAACTTCTTGCACGAGCACGTTGTAGAACGATGTCGAACATGTGGTTAAAGTCTTCAGGCTTGGACACAGGTGTGCTAGGTAGGATTAGGGATGAGGTCATGTTGATGTTTGTTTGGGTTCGAAGTATTCTAACTCAAAGTTAACTACACTACAGCTCCTCACTACAGTATTGGTATTTCTTTCTTTAGACAAAAACGAGGAGCTGTATCGCGCGTTCTTTGTTATATACGATTTATTTATTGTCCGATGGAACACGGCTTGCCCTCAGTTCATTTGAAAATTGTACAACAGTTTTCCATTCTTTTGCGCTGCTAAGTTTTTAACTGAGAGTTACTTTAGCGTGAAACGCATACAATAATTATCAGCAGGGTGATGCTTCTTATTCTTTCTTCTTGGGTTACCACTACAAACTAGCTGTCTCTCGTTCGAGGGTGTCGATACCTTCTTCTTTGGAGCCAGTTGTTGGTTGATTGACTTTTTCTTTACAGCTCTTCTTGAATAGTCTTCGTCTTCCGGCGTACCACATGTGGATGGTGTATCGTCCTGAGGAGAATTCAAGCTAGGACTTAGCTTGTTCTTGAGGAACACTTCTAGAATTTTTAACTTCTGCATGTCAAGTGGAGTAAGTTGAATGTTCGGCATGGAAGCGTTTCCTTGCTGGGATTGTTCTACAGTTGCTTCCTGAATTGGTTTGGGAGAGCTACTTGAGTGCAGCGATGGAAGCTCGAAGCTAGGAGAACTTGGAGCGACTACACCATACTTGAAACATGAAGTAGGTGAGAGGAAAGTATCTTCTTCAATTACTCCAGGATGAGATTGTTCCTCCGATTTGAGACGCTTGGTATCCCTCTCCGAGAAAAAGTCAGATAGCTTTCGCTTACGTGGAAATGGTGATGGCGACATATCCGATAATAGAGCAAGTTCGTTCGATGAAGAGTCTCTCAATAGTGAATCGATGTTCAATGCCGATAGGTCGTAGTCTTCACCAGAATTTAATAACTCGTCAACTCCTCCTGCAACTTCCGACATCATGTCAAAAGCATTATTCGCGAGAGTAGCGTTAGGATAGTTAGTCGATGTAGATTGATAGTTCATTGGCTCATTGTGGCGAACGTTGTCATTTACCACAACAAGTCCCTGTTGTTGCCAATTCATGTTCATGTCTTCGTTTTGCAAAGCCTGGAAGGCTTGTACAATTTTTTCTTGCGGAATGATTGTTCCATTGATAATAACTGCTCTACCACCAGCTACAGGGGTCTGAGGCGACATATGAATTTTGGTCTTGTTCGTTAGAACAACTCTTGCTTTCTGAACAGACATAGCTTAGTTTCTTTTGGTTTTCAAAGTACTGGAGCAAGCTTTGTCCTTAAAAATAGCTAAGAAAGTATAACCATAGTTGGTAAAACACAGTTTCGTAAAATTTCCTTTCTTGGACTGGTTTCAACGTCCTATTAACCACTATTCTTGGAGGCGAGAGTGCACTAGAATTCATACTCAGAAATTTTAAATTAAATGTTTATCTTCAAAACAAACATTAAAGAAAAGCATGGAAGCTAGCTGTTGGACTAGTTGGAGTAGTAGCTGGTTTGGTTCTTACAGGAGATCTCGCTCCAAGTGACGCACCATTCATAATGTTACTTATGTCGTCGAATTCACTTGCTTTCGAGGCTGGCTTGTTTGGTACTATTGGCTCAAAGAAGCTAGCTAGGTCTGTACCATGTTGTGGCTCTGTTTCCTCTTTAGAAAATAAACCCTGCGTAACTAGCTCCGGCATTAGACGCTGTAATATTTTTTGTTTAAGTGAGGGTATTGCAAGGAAGCCTGTAATTAGCTGCTCGACTATGATGTCTCCGCTATCACCGCCTTGGTTGCTATGTACGTTATACATTACGTTCTGCTTAGCTATCTCCATCTGTAAATGATGGATAACGTTTCCGAACTTTGTCATCAACTCACGCTCTCTATCTTCCCAAGACTTTGAAGTGTTTACTGCGCTGCCCTGATCAAATGATATATTCTTTTCAAGATTTGGAGTCTATTAAAGTTAAAATGATTAAAATTTTGTACGTGTGCTCGTTGGTTGCTTTCCACTTTGGGCGCGAGAGCATAGTGCTTGAGGTCATCTACTTCAGTTCTCAAATTTGCTATCTCGCGCTCCAAGTCAACATTTCTGGCCATTAGTCTGAATTTCTCGCTCTCGATGAGAGTAATCTTTCGTTGTAGATTTCCAGTTAAAGTCTTGAAATCTACTACTTCGTTGATAACAGCATGATTTTTTACTGCCATCGCGCGAGTTGCAAAATTCAATGTTGAATAGCTTTCATCATAATTCCAAACAGCTGGTCCAATAGTAGCAACAAGGCATGTCTTTGAGTTTCCTCCTAGAGAATCGGTTAGAAGCCGAGTTAGCTTCGAATCTCGAAATGGTACGTGAGTCAGTTGTTCATCAATTAGCGCCGCCACACAATTTCCTAGTGCCGAGAGTGACTTATTAATTTTCTTCGCTTCTTCTAATCTTTGCCCTTCGCTGCCACTTTTGCTAACCCTTTCGGAACCTGCTAAATCCACTATAGTCAATGTTCCTCTTTTTACCGAAGCTTTGTCTTTTCTAGTGTCGTGATCGTATGGTTTTTGTTCGACTGTTATACATAGTATGACGTGCGACCGACTAGAAACTTTGTTCATATTAGTTTGAGAAACGGCTCTGTTCATGACACCCTCGCGTATTAGCTGCAGAACATCTTGTGGTTCGTGTACTTGCAGCTGGGTAAGATTTTCAACAAATATTCCTAGTTTTGGATCTTCTCGTATAGTTAGATTGCTCTTGTTTGCATCTAACAAGTCCATAATGTTCTCCATGTAGATCTATTGGAATTAGAAATGTAATAGACTAACCTGCATGAAGCTTACAAATACACGAAATTCTGTGCCTGTTTGGGAGCCTACATGCTCGAATAATCTGTTAACTGATCTAGGAATCACACCTGCATTTTCAACATCTGTATTCATTTGTGCTTTCCTTGCTCCATCCCATGCTCCCGGTCCAAATATAGTATGAGTTTTTCCTGTACCAGTCTAACTGTTAGAGCTTTTTGGATGTTATTACCTGTCCATATGCTAGTATGGTTCCATTGTATCCCTTAAGAACATCATCGACAATAGGTTCTGCAACTATTTGAAACATCTCGGCCTGTCCAGCATTTTGACTAAGAACACGATCGAATGTAAAGTCTCGGTCATCATAAGCTTGTCGTGATAGCGTTATGGTATTCTTATTTATCGTAGTACAATCAGTAAAGTCAGATGAAACGCATTGTTGTGTATCTTCCATTATTGGAGGTCTAACCCTAACAACCACTAATGGATTAATACTACGCAAAAATATACCTTTTACACGATTAGTTGTTTTATCCATCTGTCCTTTTCTTGTACCTTTGCCTGGGATCATAAACTGCTGTGATGATTGCTGCGAATGAGACAATGTAGGATATACAACTTGTTGCATATTTGTTATTGCCCCTCTAGATCCATTTTCGTAGGAAGCGCTCAGCTGTTGTTGATACGCTTGTTGATGGTAGTACATCTGCGTCGCTTCTTGCGGACGAGAGTCTGTATAGTTATGTTCTCGCGAAAATTGTTGATTCATCAACAACAAGGTGTACAAGTAGCGTTACAAGTGACAAAGAAATACCGTTACTAAAAAGCTATACCGCCAAGTACAAGTCAACTATACATTTATTTACTTGAGTGTCCATTTCATTTGAAAATTATCTTGTGGCAACTTCTTATTGTTCTTTCGTCTGATCTTTCCTGAGCAAACCAATTGCTTACCGCTTTGAAGAGAGGAACATTGCCAATCTGTCATGTTCTCCTCTGGTGAACTGTTATACTTTGTTCGTTTACTTGGTTGTTCATCAAAATCGTTCATCGAAGCTCTTGTTATTGATAGCTTTCTTTTACGCTTTCCTAGATTAGCGTTTTCTTGAATTTCCATCTGTTCCTCAATCGTCTTTTCCAACTCGGAAATAC
>JAESGV010001365.1_pt1 | contig 10215 bp, 9 predicted proteins | sample 9269781 | NCBI WGS metagenome assembly JAESGV01 (sample SAMN15741586, study PRJNA653496) | algae metagenome | isolation source: Tildeniella torsiva UHER 1998/13D and co-occurring heterotrophs from... | place: Slovakia: Slovak Paradise National Park, Hrabusice, Kosice Region | collected 2000-01-01
GCTTTGCGTTGTGATGATGTGGACAAGTTGACACCTCCAGAGCTCTTGTTGTGAGTGTATAGAACACGTAGCTCACTTTGCCAATCTTTTGATGGTGCAGGTGCTTTCTCTGTTAGTGCCAAAATCTTTGACTCTTTCTTGCCGTCGAATAGACGGGTCTCTAGGTTGCTTTGATAGTGTCTGTTTTCATCATTTGGACCGGATGATTCTTGTGTATCGTCATCTTCAGTATCCATAACGTTAGCATTCTTTAGGTTGAAACGGGAGACTTCCATATCTTGCGACCGACGGTTTGGAATGAACCTATCGCAGCATGTATCGGAAGTTGTATTTGTTTGTTGTGGAATATTTACTAGGTTGTTGTTTACTTTGATGCCTCCGTTTGACTGTTGTTGTTGTCTTTGTTTGCGTAGCCAGCGTGGTTCTGCTACGGCATTTAGGTCAGTGTTGATGTCTTGTGCGACATCCATGCAGTCATCGAATGAGAATCCGTAGGAGGACATTGTATAAAGTGTTGTTGTATTGTTTTTTTGTTTGAAAGAAAGATGAACCCGGAAAATAACATTGAAATTGCGAATAACGGCTAGTCTAAGTCAACTAACACAGTCAACCAAGAAAATTTACAAGATATTTGGAGACATGCTACCTTGTTTGGACTTCAACGATAGTAAATCGTACAATAGGAGATCAACAAGTGTTTTTATTGGTGGCTTTTAAAATGTTGTGATATTTACTACGATTCATAAGGAAAGACATGCAGTATTGGCAAAAGGTGATACTATACGTTCACTATGAACAGGTGTGACGCGATATTATGTCCACAGCCAATTAAACATGTCGTACTGTCTTGAGCGTTCTCATACTTGCTCCAAACAATGTCCGTTACTTGTTGTTTTGTTTTGATCTGCATCATGCTTGTACCTCCTAGTTTTACATCCCAAACTCGTAGTAGACCATCGTCACCACCGGCAAACAGATATTTATTCGTTACTGGATCGATAGAGATACGAGCGTTTCTACATGTTGCGTTTGTATGGCCATCAAACATCACTACAGGCACTGCTTGACGTTTAGATGGTTGTATCGATCTAGTATCCCAACATCGAAGTTCTCCTTTCATATTTGAAGTTATCATATAGTTTGTGTTCGGTATTTGTACAAACGATGTTACTGGTGACGGTGAAGTTCCTGCAAAGAATGAGATTGCGTTTTGAGCTTTGTACGATGATTGTCTAGCATCTACTAACGATACAACACCATCTCTTCTTCCATTCCAAAGTAGATTTGTATCAATATGATCAAATTGTTGGGACATGATATCACTCTTGTTCGATGGAATGTTATAGATGATACTATTGGTTGCCAAGTTGAAGATATGTCCTCCACCTGTTACACCTACACTCACAATTCCACTGTTGTCAGGTGCAACTGCACTTGACCAAATCTCTTTGTGTTTAACTGCTAATAATCTATCATAAGTAGCATCGTCTCTATGTGGAGTTATTGTTGCTAAACATAATTCTCCTGATGTATTTGCTCCACCCATGTGCGTAGATAATACAAATGTTTGTGAAACGTCCTTACGATAGATGCAGTGTAGTGAAGTCACATCTGATCTATATTGTATGGTGTTGTGAGCAGTCACTCGTGATTCGTTTTCTGAAGTAAAAAGAGTATATAGTTTGACTTCGCGTTGTTTAGAGCCGATAAAGTAGGTACAGTTATTGCGAAATTGTGATTGAGGTATCGAATACCTATCAAAATCAAACAAACACATATTGGACACGCATATATCGTTCATGTCTTGTGATAAATGATGCAGCTCTAGATTGTTGTTCAGATTCTGGAATGCTTGTTTCAATTGAGACCGATACACAATGTCGTGCGTTCTTGCGCGTGAAATAACACCGTACTCTCTCATTTTAATACCATGTATCGTATTTATGTGATGTGACGTGTGTTGTTGTTGAGATAGAGTCTTCTCAGCTTGTTGTTTCTTAATAACAGTTTGTTCTTGTGTTTTCGCAATATGATTTTGATAATTTGCTTGTCTGTGGTCGATTTTAAAGTATCGTTTTAGTTGCTCGTCATAGTAGAAGCCAGGAATATTTCTCACTTGTGTTTGCGCATTTTTGATTGCATCTAAAGTTGCGGTAGCTGTTGCATTAGCAGCTTCAATGCGTTCACTTCGTTTTACTCGTGGTTTCTTCTTTTTTTGCGATTTGTGTTCGTAAGTGTTCTTTCGTTTGTTTGAGATGTTATTTTGCTTGTGCGACATGTGTGTGTATTTCAGAGTGAAGCAGACTCATAATTGAATATTGCTTACAAAAACAACAACTGTTGGCAAATATTCGTACATTTTATTTTGATCTTTTGGCTAATCTTTCATTTCTTGCTACTAGTAGCTTTTCTACTTGTTTCTTTAGTTCTGGTTTCAATCCCAAGAAGAAAAATGCTTCGATGACAACAAATAGTGGAGCAATCAGAGTTTGAAAAGCATTGTCGATCAATGCAGGTCTTCTTCCCTCAAATACACCATGACCGAAGAATTGCGTTCCCCATCCAAGAACTTGTGCAACTGCAGCAATGAAATAGAACTCATTCTTTGAAACATTGTTTTGCAAATAGATAGAGAGGTACAGCATTCCGAAAATTTGTGCAACTAGTACAGCCTACTGTGTTAATACTGAATCGTAATATCTTACACCGGCTGTTCTATCTAACAACAAGTAGTAGATTGATAATGGTACAACTAATACAAACGCGAGGTTAGATACGAATTGATTTGCGAATGAAGTCGGTGGTAAAAACGGCAGGCCAACAAGTGAGAGGAGCATGATGAATGAAAACAGAATAACTGGGACAAACACAAAGTGAATGGCCTGGTTAAACTTGTTTTGATGGTACTCATAATAGTTGGTGAACTGGTCTGCAACCGCGAATATTGCCATGGCCGCTGTTGTATTTTTTGTTTGCGCTTTCTTGTAATGGATAGCCAACCCGCAACTTGAATGCAAAATGGCAGAGCTATACACCTTTCTTACGCAGTGGGATGACGGCGTTCTAGTGCACGTACTGTCGTATTTTTCTATAATAGATTTGGGCACACTAGGACTTGTTAACAAAGAGTTTTGGGTAATCGTACATGCAGAGCACGAGACAACATCCATGGTACTCTGGGAACGTATTTGCGAAAGAAAGAAAGTAACAAAACTGAGGGATAGATGTTCATGGAAAAGAACATACTTAGAAGAGGTTTTGTGGGTTTGGAGCGCCACCAAATCCAAAATAGCAACCAAATGGGACCGTAAACCTGAGAAAACTGTAGATAATGTTTGTACTAATGTCAATCTAAAAATTGGACCGCATAATTGGGATGTTCTTGTAGAGCGATATGCACACGAGCTTAGGTTAGGAATATCAAACTGCAGCCACAGTAACCTTGATAACGGTTACATAACACATCACCACGTTAATCAACCTCGAAGCCAGCGAAAAACACGCTTCACTGTTCGTTGTTTTGTACGACCAACAAACTTTAATCTCCAAGTTTTTAAGGGTGATCAATTAATAGAAACAATGAGAAATGTAACGTACTATGGTACTCTGTATCCAAGCACAGAAACATCTGGAGAAATTGCGTTGTGTTATAACCCGTACGCAAAGATCCAGTGATCTCATAAATGAATAGAAAGCTTCTTTGTGTTTGTTAGAAAGACAAGAACTAGTTTGCTTATCATCTCTTTTTTCAGGCATATCTTGTAGCTCATTTCAAACGTCACCTCGGAAGGTTTGAACGAAAAAGAAATTAAAACATGGGCAACACTAAGAGTATCAAGAAGAGTGAGCTCAAGCAGCTGCTAGATACTACAAACTGTACGCTTATTGCTCTTTCTAACATATAGTTTCAAAACAAGATGCGAATGAGCTCTTGACTCAATACAAAACTATTAGTAAACGTGGCGAGGGTGACGCTACTATGGATAGGAATGAGTTCTACAGAGCCATTGGAAGAGCTCCATGTTTGTTCATTGACCGAATTTTCGATTTGTTCGATACAGACCACAGTGATAGCATAGATCTTCGAGAATTCATTGTCGGTATCAGTACTATCTGCGCTGATAACATTGAAAACAAGTTAAAGTGTACGTGAACTACAATACAATAACAAAATAGTTTCATTTAGTATCTATGACTTAAACGGCGACGGCTTTATTGACCGCTCTGAGTTGAGGAAACTTGTAGGAGCAAGTACACTTAAGGGGGCTTCCAGCGAAGAGCTGGATAACCTTGTCAATAGTATGATGAGAGAAGCCGATTCAAATTGCGACGGAAGAATCTCATTTGACGAGTTCAAAGTTATTCTTGGAAACCATCCAGCAGCGTTGGACGAGTATACCACAGCAACAACATTCGAGGAACAAGATTTTCTGAAAAATATACTCAAGATTCCAGTCATCAGTACCCGCTCCAAAGTGGTTCTATTAGGTCCTGGTGACGGTGGAAAAAGTACTTTGCTCAAAGTATTTAGACAGTTTTCACAAAACTGTAATAACGAGCGACCACTTATATCCTACAACAATCTGATCAAAGAGAACTTGATCGAGTGGATGAAACTTTTATTACTATCAATGAAAACTATTGGTCTAAAAGTTGCAACAGAAATTCTCGAACCTGCTGCTCGTATCTCTATACTTGATAGTAGAACAGTGCATTGGAGTGATGGAATCTATACTGATTTAAAACTCGTGTGGCGAGATGAGAACGTTCAGCTCGCAATGCAAAGAGGAAATGAAATACAAATTCCATATTCGTTGGCATACTTTATGAACAATTTGGAAAGGATAAATCATGCAGACTATTTGTGTACAAATGAGGATGTGTTACGCATCAAAATCAAGACCACCGGATTATCAGATAATTTATCAAGATACGATAACAAGGAGATGCATATAATTGATACAGGAGGACAAAGCAATGAAAGAAAAAGTACGGAATTTCTTATTTTAATTAACGTTCTAGAATGGAAATACTGTTACGAAGGTGCTTCATGTGTAGTTTTTGTAGTAGATGTAACATGTTACTCGATGAAAATGTACGAACACGAAGAGCAAAATAGAATGATAGATTCCATTCGACTTTTCGGTGAAACAGTTCGTGAGAAAGAATTATCAAATATACCTGTTATACTTGTACTCAACAAAGTAGACAAATTGGACATAACACTTCAACAATACCCACTGAAACAATTATTCCCAGATTACATTGGTACAGGTGCCATTAGTGCAATCGAGTACATATCAATGCTCTTTTTGCAAGAGTACCCAGAAACCAAGATTTTGGTTAGTACATTGACGGATCCAGTGCTAGCAAAAGAAACAACAAATGCAATTGTATCAACGATTTAATCAGCCATTTCTGCATCCTTTTGAATTGATTCTTTTTCACGTTTTGTCTCTGCGTATTGTCCAAGATCAAGTCTCCAATTTACTGCTCTCCAATTATGTTTGAACTTGTACATTTGTTTCTCTCTATAAAGACGTTCAAGTGCGTTGCTCTTCTTTCTAGGGAACGCAGTAAACTCTTGATCACCCTTGTTTTTGTAGTACCACGTGTACTTGGCAAACTTGCGAGTTTCTTGCCACTCTTGTAGTGCTTTCTTTTGTTTTTCTTTCTTCTTTTGATACTTTGGTCCTCCAACGTAGGCATCTTCATAAAAGTTTTTGGAAACTGGATTAAATGATCCAACCATTTGAGTTCCTGGATTAATGGTTAGCCATTGAATACGACCTGTAATAGTTGACAATGTATTGTTGGTATTATCAAGAATAGTTTCGACATCGTCCATGGTTGCTAAAATCGATGGTGCGTAATCTTCAACTTTTATCACTGTTCGAATCAAATTAATTCCAAATTGAATACGAGAGTAAATCTTTTTTGGAGTAATGACTGGTGTAAATGGTACGAAAAAGTACTCGTAGTCTGATTGTCGCGTCGCTACGATGGCACGTCTTCCATAACGGAGTCTTCCTCGACCAGTTGCTGGTGCTGGTGTAACTGCTGGTAACTCTGTCGTTGGAACTTCTTGCTTGTAAATTTCTCTCTCTGCTGCGTTTGAAATGTCAAAGTTTTTGCACTTGTAGAACATTCGATGCATTCCCTTTGTTCTTGCATTCTTGTCAAAATCGATCAACTTGGCTAATCCTTGTCTCTCTGGCTCCGGTTCTTTGTTTTCTCTTTGTCGCTGCTCCATTTCCCAAAACTTTCTTCTTGTATGATGTGTAACACGAGTGAAATCTAGACCAGGTACACCAACGCTGAATCCTCGTTTTGCATATTTTGCTAAACGAATTTCATAGGTTGTACTTTGACGATCTACATCGACTAGATTCATACGAGTGTTGATTGCTCGTCTACCTCTTGGTAATGTGTAAAGTTGATTTCCGTCGTATCCAATACAGCAACAATCTACATCGAAGCCCATTAGTATCTCTGCTGGTGATTTGTATAATCTCAAGATCACTTGAATAGGACGAATTGGATACTATAACAATAAGTATAAAAATAGTTCTTACTCTAAAATGGAACGTGACAGTATCTTTTGTACGAACCAATAGGATGTCTTGATCCTTGTAACAGTTTCTTACTTTCAAATCATGGAAACGAATTGTTGTGTAGGGTCTGTTACGTTGCAAATTGGTCTTGAATGTATCGTACAAGTATCTGATCTTGTTCTCTGCTTCTTGTTCAGTCATAGCGTACAAGAACAAATCGATATCACTACCATTGTATTGTGATCGTTCGTAGTGAGCGATAAGTAGACTTTCCTTGTTCATGGCTTCTAAACCTGCATATCCACTGACACTTCTAAACCAATGTTTCTTTTTGGCCAACTCTTCTACATTCTTGGATGCTTCTTCATCAGAAAGATCAGAATACTCGCCTTCTTTGTCTTTTTCGACCATTAGTTCTTCGATACCTTCAACGTATTCTTCGTTTGTATCGCGTCTGCGCCAATTATTTGTGTAACGACCACGTAACGAGTAAAAGAATGATCTTACACTCTCTAGATCGTTTACTTTTTGTGCTGATGCAAGCACGGATCCTCCTGCAGCGAACATTCCTGTCCAATCTATATCATCGAACAAATAGGTAGTAAATGCATCCCATTGTTCTTTGAATTCGTCTAGTGATTGTACGATTTGTGTTCCTTGTTGTTTGAGGTAGTACTTGCGTGTTTTCATGTGATTACAAGAGGAATCATAGCAAAACATACCCTCAGTGACTGGTAATACAAAGTTGAATAATTGTGGAATGTTTTCTTGCTGCAAAAAGTTATTGTTTGTGAATACTGTAACGTACTGTATCTTGTGGGTGGAAGGTATCAAGTAGATCGAAAACAGGTAACATGTTGATGTATGGGTCATCAAGTACGGCATTGTCACGATCTTGAGCGAACAATGAGCGTAGTAAATCTTCCTGTTGCTTCATTTCGATGTTTTCTTTTCCAATAGTTTCTAATGGATATCTCATTGGACTAAAGAATTCTTCAAGAGCTGTAATACCGTAGTACTTGGCTTCTTTTTGAACGCGTTTCTTGATGGAGCGAATGTTTGGAATATGCGATATTGTCCCTGTTCGTAAGAATGTTTCGATTGCTTCAAACGTATCACCATCACGATCGATGAAAATAGTATCTAAATAGTTAATATTTGAACGTAGATGTACCGTTTGTTTTCTTTTCTTCTGCTAGTCGCTCATACAATTGGAAAAGAATACTAGATGGATACATTGCAATATCTGCTACAGATAGTGTAAAATGTCTTCCACTAACGTTGAGTTTGAGCGTTTCATTGGTATTCTTTTGACTTTGAATTTTTGTTCGTTGCTCCTCGATTTCTGCTTTTCTCTTCTGGATGTAGTCATCAAATGTTTGTTTGTGTGTTTCCACATCTTTCCAAAACTGTGTACTTGTTCCTGAGCCATGTTTTTCTGCATGAAGAGTTGTTGATTCTGATGTGCTGTTCTCTTCTTCAGGAATAGTTGTTTTGAAACCGTGTTGGATTCTCGAAAAAATTGCATCAGTTAGTTCTTGTGTACCATAGTACCTTGATATTGATAGTATTTTTTCCAAACTTGCCATGTTCGAATAGTCGATACCAATGTCTTTTGTACTACCTGTTTTTATGTGTTCCAAGATAATAGAAAACAGTTGTGGGTCGTGACCTTCTTCCATTTTAAATGCTCCTTGATCGTCCTTATCTATTGAGAATGTAGAGCCCAACATAACTTTGAATAACGATTCTGAGAGTGTTAATGACGAGTATGTTGAAAATATACCTCTATTCAACAGTACAGATTTTTGTGTTTCGAATATTCTTCCACCAACGTTAATTTTAATTTTTTCTTGGTCTTGGTAGGCTAGAATATCTTCAATTTGTTGTTCTGTGCCTTCGTTTGGCTCTGCGATTGGTTCATTTACAGTCGCACGGTTTTGCATTGCTTTTAACTGTTCCTCTTCAGTGTACAAAGCCGCAAGTTCTTTGCGACGGTACTCATCGAAAAGAATTTTCTCTTGCACAAGACCGTCTCTGTTGGTTTCCATTGTCGACGTTGTAAGTGTGTTTGTAACACAATCGAAAATGCAACAAAATGGAGACTATTTACATAAAGTGTACACTTTTAATCAGCCTTCTTATCTTGCTCGTCATCTTGTATTAGTTCGACAGGAGCATGGACCTCAACGACTGGTTCAACAGCAGGTTCGGTTGGTTCTGCCTTTATCTCTGGCTTATTTGCAGGGATCGGAGGTGGAGGTGATTTGTTTGCTACTTTGTTTTCAACTGGTGCCTCAGCAACTGGTTCCAATTTAACTTCTGGCTTACTTGCAGGAATTGGTGGAGGTGGTGACTTGTTTGACACTGAATTTTCTACTGGTACTTCAACTACAGCCGGTGCTTGTTCCTCTTCTACAACAGATTCAACTGATGCTTCTTCAACTCCATTTTGTGCTTCTGATGGTACAACAGCTTCTGTTATAGGCTCTTCTACTGGTTTGACTTCTTCTACTGGTTGAGTTGGCTCCACTTTTACTTCTGGTTTGGTTGCAGGAATTGGTGGAGGTGCTTGTTTCTCAACAGATGGTTTTCGTTCCTCTACAACTTGTTTCACTACCGGTTCTGCTGGACTTACAGGTGGTAAATCCAAACCATCACCTTTATCATCTGGTAAGACAATCGCAGCGGGTTTCTTTGTTTTGGGTTTATCTCCCTTCTTCTTTCCACCCTTGTCCTTCTTTTGAGCCTTCTTTGGACGTGACATGTTCAAATGAACAAACTCACCATCTTCTGTGATAGCTTCTTTGGTAGATCTTGTTACTGAAGGATCAAATGTTGGTGATGAAGGTGACTTTTGCGGAGATACAACTGGTGACCCACCACTGGATCCTGTATCATCCTTCTTTTTAACTGTAGGTGGTTTGACACCAAAAGGTACAGCACCAACACCAGTTATCTTACTTGCACTTGAAACTGCTTTATCGATAGCGTCCTTGTCACACCACAAAGTGGCATGAGGTTCGTATTGAATTTCAGCATCAGTCGCTTTTTGTTTGATATTTTTGACAAACGCGGTGATGTGTTCTTTTGAAGTTGGAGCATCGGCAGAATCAATAACTAACATAAAATGTAACGATTTTTCGCCTGAAAGTGTAAAGTGCCAGGGAGCGTTGTGTAAAATGAGTTTCTTGAATGACGAGTTTTGGAATTTCTGATCTTGATTTTTCTCTTCGTCTTTCAAAGTTGTCTCTCCGCGAGTCAAGTGCATCTGAAGTTCCTGATCTACAAAGTTAGTAATACCATCGAATTAACGTACATTTGCCCTTTAGTTTGTTCAGAATGCGTATCGACACGTTCGCGTTTCCTAATACGCGGGCTACTGCACCTGTGTTCTTCTTATCAGGTTCTGTTGTGGGTTCGGGTTTAGTTTGTTTAGTTTCGCTCTTCTTTTTGCTTTTTTCTGAAATATCTAATGTGGATTGTAGGCTTCGTTTCATATTAGCTTCATTATCGCAGTTGTTCCAATGCCAGATCGCGCATAATAATAGATGAGTTGATCTAACGTTTTTGGTTTTGAAAGCAAGCTTATTCGAGTTATATTTTGTTATTAAACCATACCTCTCCATCATCTGCGGTAACTGTCGTTTTCTTCGAGTCG
>JAESGV010001366.1_pt1 | contig 10202 bp, 6 predicted proteins | sample 9269781 | NCBI WGS metagenome assembly JAESGV01 (sample SAMN15741586, study PRJNA653496) | algae metagenome | isolation source: Tildeniella torsiva UHER 1998/13D and co-occurring heterotrophs from... | place: Slovakia: Slovak Paradise National Park, Hrabusice, Kosice Region | collected 2000-01-01
TATGTTAAATAGTTTTGCAAACTTTATTTATCAAAATAATCTATTATAGCTGTTATTACTGTCTTTAATGAAGAGCTAGCTGTTATATTATAATTGCTTTTAAATTAAGAATTAAATGATTCAATAATGTTAGTAAAGTTTCTTTTACTATCAATAATGCTCTTAGTAATGCAAGCAGTTCTACATATACAATTTAGAAATAGCTTCTTCACTATTATGTGTCAAAGTTCTTTTTAAGTAGTTAATCTTTATAAAAGTAAGTTTTTCTTGCTCTAATAGCTTCTTAAAAGCTAAAAGTAGTTTATAATAAGTTATTTCTTTACAATCCTTTTAAGGTTTTACGTTAATAACATTATATATTTCTAACTTATATCGTAAATATACATATATGCAACATGAAAAGGTTTAATGAAGTTAGCATTATAAGCAATAACTGCAGACATGTAAAATGCTCCTACATTAAACATAATATCAGTGAACTATACATCCTCACGAAGTAAATACTGTAATGAGTTTTTAATAACAGCAAGTATATGAATGTTTTTGCTACATACTTGTAATGAATAAATAGTATCACTTTAAAGAATAGCTTGATTTTGCATATTTTCTATATAATTTAAAGGATTGCAATGTCTATATATTATTCCTGATAGTTGATTTGGATTTCTTGGAGTAGCTCTATTAATATCTTTAATTGTAGATATTTTTTTCCCTTGCTTTGTAGTTAATAATCCAACTTTTAATGCCTGTAATTATAAAAAACTTTTTTTGACAAATAGTTGATCTGTTTTTGTAGCATTGCCATGTGGTACTTCTTTAAAGTTAATAAGTACTCCTAAAAGGTGAAAGTAGATAACAACTCCTCTATAAAACTTTTTATTGGCTTGCTTTTTAGTCAAATAGTACTTTGTTTTTATAAAGGATTAATTTTCAAAAAAGTTTAAATCTGCTACTTTTGTCAAATGTTTAAAGTATTATACTAACATGTTTATATAATCATAGCTCTTATACTTAAAAAGCTCTCATTTAAACAAGTTTTCTCTATGAGAATTATCTTTTATATTTTCTTTTGTAAAAAAATATAAAAATATATTCTTATTAGATATTCTTTTATACCTCTCAGCGTCTGTGCTAATTTTATTAAAATACCAATGTGTTGTTAACAACGCATTAATTGCTTCTGTAGGTACTTAATTACTTAACATTAGATTATGTAAAACATATTGTGAACTATTTAAATGTAGAATGTATTTTCAAAAACTTTTACCCTTTATATAATTATTAAGCGAACAAAAAGATGTGGGAGTTTTTTTTATGTACTGCAATTAGCTAACTGTTTTTGTAAGGTTTTGTAGTTTTAATTTACAATATCTTATACTTTATTGGCAATTTAGCAGATTATATTTTAAAGCTTATTTCAAAATATAAGTTTATAAGTTGGTATAGTATCTTTTTTTTAACAACCAAAGCAAATGTTAATTACTTTGTAAGTTATATTATATATAAGATATAACATGTAAAAAAAAAGTTAATATTTTTATTTTTTGCTTAATAATCAATGTTTTCTGATCTGAACTTTGGTTTCGTTTTAATATGTGCTAAGATACATTAACAAAGAAAAAGGTTAAAGTAGCAATAAAGTCAAGTAATAGCATAAATAATAAAGTAAGTTATTAACTTATAGAAGAACTAACTTAATAGCAATACACACTTGAAATAGAAAAACATAATACTAAAATTAAAAGTTTAACTAATAAATATAAATATTTTAGAAAAGAATGGCTTATATACTAAAAAAATTATAGAAGTAGTTCAGTTGTTGAAGTTATTAAATTGTAATCATACAAGGTACAACTATAAGCTAAAAGATATGTTAGAAAGAAAAAAAAAGTATTAGCAAGATAATAAGAAAAAAGAAATATTATAGAAGAATTATTGTCTATAAGAATTTAATTTTTGCATATCTTTCTACTTTTTTAGCACTATTATAGATTACAGCTAATATAATATAAATGTATAAAAAGACCTTAAATCAAATTTAAAAAAGTGTTATTGAAGATCTTAAAGCTTATAATGATTTTGTTGAGATAATAAACCAAGCTTATAATATAATAATGTTATACACTTATAAATATACATATTTAATATTATTAACCTAGTAGCTAGATATTGCTTTATATAATTCCCATAATGATAATATATCCTCCTTTCATGTAAATGAAGATGATAGTGCTTCTGATATAAAATATTTTGAAGCAATAACTGAATATACATCAATATATGGTTTAATTAAATTAAAAGATAAAATTTTTTTTCTAGAGACTGGCTGGATGGATGAAGATATATACATTGTATTTCAATAATATTTTGCTGCAAAAGCAACATCTAATATAAATTACAAAGTAAGTATATAAGTTTATAACTAATTTAATGTTTAACTAATTTATACTTTCATATAAAAATACTTAATAGTGTTTTAAGTGTTAATGTTAAAAAGAAAAAGAAACTTGCTGTAATAGAGTTTATAAACACAACAATTTGTTTTTAGCTAATATTAATTAATAAGCATTAGCACTTGTTTGTTATATATTTAGCAGATGACTTAATAATTATTATAAGTTTAAATAGTTATAATAAAAAATGTAATTTAATTTTTATAAATGATGCTAAAGTGATTAATTTAATAATTAACTATTTAAAATAATGCAGATTTAATAATTAAGAGATAAGACAACAAATCAGAGTAGTAAATTCAACTTAAAATCTTATATAAGAGAAATTTACAATATATGGTCTAAAAATTATTTATTTTACTCAAAAGATAATATAATCTTAATTATTACCACCATATAAGTTTTTAAAGCTTCTTTAAAATGTAAATGCCAGTTTAAAGAGTATTAATGCAAAAGTTATATTAAATACTTATTATAAAGAATGTTTTATTATTTAAAGTATGATAAAATTGTTTTTCTAATTTTCTTATAATACTTAAAATTAATAATTAAGATATTTAAAAGGTTAAAAACAAAAGTAAAATACTAAAAAATGTAATATGTCTTTTATAAGAGCCTATTGAACCCAAATTATCTGAATAACACTTCGCTTGAACAACTTGCCATATTTACACAAGTATGTAAGAGTACTAACCTTCTGACATGTTAAGATTACATAAACACAAAGCTTTTTTGCACGGTAAACAAAACAGCTACATCTTGCAGTTGTCTATTTAGTGTCGTTTGTTTGCATTGTCTACCATACAGACTTGTTTTTGTCTGTCACCATAATGTATATGCAAATATTATTTAATTCATCTTCTCTCTTTAATATTTGTACATTTTTAGGTTTTATCATAATTTGCCTTACAGCAACCTTATATACTTCTGCCTTTACTGATGTAATCAAACATATTATATTAAGCTTTAATGCATATACAAATGGAACAAAAGATGCTGCATTAGTGCAATGTAAGAAATTCTTAACGCATAATTAAATAAACTCAAAAGCACATGTGGTTAGCTGTTTTTAAACTGATTCTGATATACTATCCATCAAATAATACTTTCATTTGCCTTGTAATCTAAGTTTAGTGTGCATAGCTTGCTTAGTATAAAATTTGATAATCTTTTTAGTTAAGGTAAGAACATTTGAGTTTTAGTTTATTTTATATTGTGTAATTATTGTGGCATTTCAAAATTTAACAAGATTCATGATATAGCATTTTTGTAAATCATTTTTAGAGTTTCCACTGTATTTAAGTATATAAGTGTATAATACAAGAAGCTTCTCGTTTAAGATATACCTGCAAGCTTTAATGGCATTGTCTTCTATATATTTAAAAACAATTAATGTGTTAGCGTTATAAAATTAGTATTAAAAAGGAAATCACTTACATTAAATGTAAAATCTTGTCTTTATTTTCTTTTACTTTGTCAGCAGGTAAGTTAAACAAATCATATTTAACAATACTTCTATTGAAGATTAACAGAACCTTTTTAACCTGGTCTTTGGTAGGCCTATGCAGTAAATAATACTACAACTTGTTATGGATGTTTTTGAGAAAATGCAAGCTACAACGCTTTTGTGGCATATTTGGAAAGTAGGTACGCCAAACGTTGATAATATCTGCTTTGCCATCACTTATAAGCTTGTAGTTTGCTTGTTCTTCTTTGAAAAGTTTTAAAGCAGACATAAGATGATTTAATGCTTTTACATGCTTGTGAGCCTCTTTAGTTTCATGAAGATATACAAAGCCAGTTATATACCGATTGAAAATCTTAGACTTGTACACTACAAAGCACATATAGACTTGCTACATGTCAAATGTAACATCAATAAACCATTCTTTTGCCTGTTTCATTAAAACCAGGTTATAGTTAGTGAAAAAACAAATAATTGTGTTAGATGTTGCTTAATATAGCAAATTACATCAGGACAAACAGTTGTTAGCCTTATCTAGTGATTAAGCATGTTTGCAGGATTGTAGTATGCATATTGCATGTTAGAAACCTGCTTTACATTTCTTACAGGATTTTCATCAAAGTTATCAGCAACACAATCATATTACTTGTTTAAGTTGTTCAAAAAAGCGACTTTTATTTTTATTTACTTGCAATGCTTATTACTATGACGCTTATAAGAAACCTTCAATGAACTTTTGAAGTTTTTGTATGATAAAACTAATATAGCATTAACTATAATAGAAACATCCTTTGGCTTGTAATATACTATAATTCTACGGTATAAACTATCATTAAAACTTTGGATTTCTAATATTATATCAGTAGCTATATTTGATCATAGCTCTTTTGTATTGTAAGCTTTTGTGCCATTATTCTTCTAGTATCTGTAATAGTTGTCACATCATTGTAAATCTAAGTTTGGCAAAGTAGTAGTAAAGATATAAAACAAGTTAATATGCTTTGTTATATATATGGCAGCATTATTGTTAATAAAGGAGTGATTAGATAGCTACTTAGTAAGAAATCTAAATGCATTTTTAATAAACATAATGTTGCACATAGAATGTAGCCAAAAGCACTTTGAATTTAGATTAATGTATGTGTAGAACTATATTGATATCTGCTTTGACATGCTTCGCAGCATTGCGCAAGCTGGTAACAGATCCTACTGCGCAAGAGAAGCTTAAGCAACAGTTTAATTATTCTATTGTCAAGTATATTGGCGTGTTACTGTCAGACAAAAACAGTCAAAACATCATTAAATTAGCTGCTATTATTGATGATAATGATAACAACGTTGAAAAAGACAATATTTAAGTTGTTGCCGAACATATCACTTGGTATATTACCATTAAAATTAAGTTGTTGGAAAATCTATAAAAAAAAGGCCTTTACTGTAGCTAATATGTTTGACAAGGTTAAGAAAATTGCTTTAAGTTTTTTAAACAATAAAACTGTTAAAAATAAAAATGCTGCTTTTGAAGATTCTGCTTTTATTAAAGATTTTAGTGCTACTTGTAAAGCTGATGACCATAAAAACAGCTTCTCTTCCAACAATAAGCAGCTTCAAGTTTATTAAGATCGCCAGTTAAAGTTTCTTACAAATCATCTGCCAAGTGTGTTAAAGCAGGAGATCAAAAACATTGGTTTTATTCAAAGAAGTTGTCTGATAAAAAGTTGATAAAAATTCTCATAAATCGTAGTGTTTGAAGAAACAAATTGCTTGTTTATCAAGCAAGCAAGGTTTTATTACTAACATTGCACTTGTTGATATGCATTTGCTTATTAAAAAGTTGATTAGCAGGGTCTACTATGTAACCTACTAAATTTGAAAAGCTTAATGTAAATGACATGGTAAAAGCTTTTAGCGAGAAAGATGTTCGCAGTACTAAGTTTATCAATCTTACTTGTCAACTCAAAAACAATGAGCTGGATGATAAAGAGCAAGGCAATCTTATCTGTTTGACTAATACAAAGATCTTTGTAACAAAAATAATTGAGCTTTAATGCATAGCTATATTAAAAAAAGCGTATATAAATGAGTTTAAGCACTTTAAGGAAGGATATTATAGCTCAAAAGTGGCAAATGTAAAAGGTGCCGCTAAGATAACATGGAAAAAATATGTTAAACTTGTTTATAGGGTATCGTACTCCACTGTAAAGCAAGCTTAAGATGTTTTCATGATTTGCACTCAGTTTTCTACGCTCTGCTGGTGTAAGATAGCACTATCTAATTTGTATATGGTTAAACTAAAGTATTTTAAAATGCTTTGTCTGATTGTAACTTGTACAAGCGACTCAAAAAGAAAGTACAAAAGACATTTAATGTAAAAATATTTTAACAAACACTAACAATTAGTTGAAAGATGTTAGTGCAGATGTATTTGCTATAAAGTCTGAAATCAACGCGTTACTTGCTATAAAATCTGATTTAGAACCTGAAATTGATAAAAAGGACATTAAATCTTATTAAAAAAGAAAGCAGCCAACATTGTATGATGAAAATGAAATGCCTTTGTTAGAATATCTGAACAGCGACAAATACATTCAAGTTAAAGCTTATAAAGTCTTTTGTTTTGATTTTAATCGTTTGAAAAGTAACATGTTTGCTAATAGTGATTTATTGAATACTTTTATAACATTGTCAGCAGATAGCATATCAAACGTAAGATTTCACTTGTTTATTTAACAATTAGCGATTTTACATTAGCAGTTATGATTTATTAGTGTATATTAAGCAGTATTCAAAGTTGTTCAAAAGTGAAAGAAGGCTTCTTTTTAACAGCTCGTATGACTATAAGCAAAATGCTGTTTACATCTTTTTCAACAATATAAGTGAGGCACACTGGAATATGTATGTTTGTCATGTTGTTAATACCATAACAGTAATTATATGGTCAGTTTTTGACTCATTGACCCGTAAAGACACTGTTATGCCAGAAAGCTATAAAAAAGCGCTTATTGTTGAAGGTGCTTTTGTTTTTAGCACTATCAAATATTATTTTAGTTTAATCTAACATTGGAAAAGCCAAGAAACTAAAGTAATTACTTAGATACATACCAGACATTACCACAAATCAAGGCAATAATGAGATAAGTTGTAAATACTATGCTGCAGCTGCAGCGGTGCAAGTTATCCATAATAAAGTTCCACCAAGTACCCATCTCCTAAAAAGGTATTTAAAAGTGCTACATTACATTAAAAAGGACATGATTGCCTGTTTCAAACGGCACATAAACTTGGATGAAGGCATTGTAAGAGGCTTTGAACTATTACAAAGGGTTTCACCACCATTTGATGAAGGAAAAGATATATCAAATGAGATGCTAGTTGAAGAGTTAAAGACATCAAAGAGAGTTGTCAAAAAGATATAAAGGTTATCAAGTTTCAAATAAAAATTACGCAAGTGCAAGCACGTATATACTAAGACTTCAAAGCAAAAGAGAGGTAACAAAGAAATGTGTTCGTACTAAAAAAGAAAAGGAAGAGGATGATGACAAGGAATATAAAGATAAATCTAACACCACTAAAGGTTTACTTATATAAGACATGGAACTAAATAAAGATATTAAAGAATAAAAATTTGCTTTTTTTTATTTAATATTTTATTTTTCTGTATAATATGTTTAAAAGGATTTTGCAAGTGGTAAACAGAATCTGTTTTTTAGACAATCTTATTTTTGAATATTATATAAAGTTTTTATAAAATTATTAATTTTTTAAAATTTTTTATAGTTATATACCTTAATAAAAAAGAGATATAACTTTTTTTCTTTTTATATAACTAATAAGTTTTATTTAACATTATATACTATTTTAACTTTAAATAACTTACATTTTGTTATATTTTTTCTTTTTATAATATTAGCAAATTTATATTTATAAACAAATAATTTAATATATTAAAACTTTTTTTATAATATAATATCCTTTTATAAACATTTACACTTGCACTTTTTATTTGACTTTAGTAATAAAATATTACTTATATCTTTTTTAGTCTTTTATATTGTTTTAAAGCAATTTTAAGCTTTATAATATGTTATTTTTAATATAATTAAAAAATTAATAAATTTAAAACAATTAGTATCTTTATAATCTTTTATTCTATAATCAATCTTTTATTATCAATTTTTGCATTAAAAATATTTTTAAACTTATATTTAATCATAATTATAACCTTTTTTTTCCTTTATTACCTAAAAAGCTTATTTAATATATTACTTTTAATATCTTGCTTTATTTTATCCTTAAAGTTTTTATTTTCAGACTTAAACAGTTTATTATTATAATTATTATAGTTATAAATATATAATACTTTTTTATGTTAGTCTATAATTTTTATATTTTTTACCACCTATATATTGCTTTTTTAAACAATTTTATCAACACTTTTAATAAAATTTTGCTAGAAATTTTAAACAAGTTTTTAATATACAATATATATTGTAATTTAATAAATATGCTTAATTATCAATAAATATAAAACTTGATTTTATTTGTTATTTTTATTAATATTTTAAACAATTACTAATATTCTTAAAAAATATTTTTAATTAATGTATAATGTACAAATTTTCTATATATGTTATAAAAATATTATAGTTTACACTTTATTAAAATATTTTTAGCAAAGCTATAATACTATCTCTTTTATTAACTTATTAATAAATTAAAAAAATTATTAATGTATTTAATAGCTTTTTTATATAGTATAATCTATTTAACTTATCTGTTTTAAATATATTTTAATTTTACATTAAGTTTTTTACTATTTTAAGTTAAAAAAAAGCTTTTTTGACTTTCTTAAAACTAAAAGAAAATATTTTATAAAACTTTTTTATATTTCATTATTATATTATATTTTTTAATATATAAAAACATAAAAAACTTTTTAAAAAGTATTTAAAAATAAATTTTTATTTTTAATTTATAGATAAAATAAGTAATAAGTAACTTAAGAAAAATATATAAATTTAAAGTCTTAATGAAAAATAATTAAAATATAAAATTTTAAGTTATAAAACCTATTTTATATATTTTTAATTATTAAAAGACAATATGTCTAAGGGCATACTTTAAAGTGTTTTATGTTTAGTACACGCTTTTAAAAGATATAAGAAATTGATAAAAAATATAGAAAAATGTTTTTAATAAGTAATCTAAAAGTAGTTAATATTTATAGCTTAATATAATTCTTATAGATCTTTTTGCAATATTTTTTAAATTAAAAGAGTTGTTTAAGCTGGAAAGTATTATAAACAAGTATAATATAGATGATAAGTATTATAAAAATGTATTAAAAATATATATAAAGAGTAAAAAAAGCTTTCAAATACAATAAAAGATAATAATTATATTTAAATATAATAAAAGATAATAATTATATTATTTGTAAACTATACAAGCTTTTTAAGTTTAGTATTGTTAAATTAAAGAGGTTAATATTAATATTTTAAATATATATCTTTACTTGCTTATAAAGACTGTTCAAGATATAAATTAATATTATTATAACTAATATTTATAAAAATTCTTTATTAACAGTTATTACTAAAAAAGTTTTAAAAAACTGTTTTAAATAAATACAAGCATTTAAATAATAATAGTAATAAAAAAAAGAAAAAAAAAAGAAAATTAAGATATATATAATTAAAAAAGTAATCTATTTAAAAAGTAATATTTAATAGTAAAATGTATAATTAATTACTTTTTAATAAATATGTTTTTTAAAATATGTTTTAAAAATATGCAAAATCTATAAAATAGATTTTATAACAGATTTTATTTTAAACAATCTTTTTTATTTTTAAGCTTATATAGATTTAAAGTATTTTAATAAGATTGTTAACAAAAACATAAAAATATATATAATTTTTTTCTTTTATAACAAGAAAACGCTAAAATATTATATTTTTATTACAAATTTTTACTTATGTTACTTTTAAAAATTATATTTTTTAAAAATAATAAATAATTTTCTTTAAAATTTATATTTTATATATATATATTTTAAAGTATAATTTACTTTAATTTTTAAAAAAATATATTTGTATAAGATTATTTAAAAAACAGATAATAGAAATTATTTAATAGAAATTTAAAAGTAAAAAAAACAATTATAACTAAATGAAAAACACTAAAAGAAGATCATTTAAAAATAAATTCTATTTATTATATTGCAATAATTATTTTAAATTTATTATATATAATTAATAAAAAGAAAATTAAGATTAGTAAAT
>JAESGV010001367.1_pt1 | contig 10200 bp, 13 predicted proteins | sample 9269781 | NCBI WGS metagenome assembly JAESGV01 (sample SAMN15741586, study PRJNA653496) | algae metagenome | isolation source: Tildeniella torsiva UHER 1998/13D and co-occurring heterotrophs from... | place: Slovakia: Slovak Paradise National Park, Hrabusice, Kosice Region | collected 2000-01-01
TATCAGCCGTTAGTCGATCCCATGGCACATAATACTTGTCGTCATTCGTTCTGTCGTTCCTGTATTCAAAAAGTTAGTTGGAAATGCCCCAATTGTCGAATAGGTACCGAGAGTGACTATTCGGAGGTTAATGTGCGTGTTGTTTTAAATCAATTATCAAGAATACCTGTGATATGCACATCCTGCAACAAGCAAATGCAACGTGGAGAGTTTTCCAACCACAAATGCGAATCGCAGTGCTCTCGCGGATGTGGAACAACGGTTGAATCAACAGATATTAGGGAACATGAATTAATTTGTCCGAACATGCCAGTACAGTGCAAAGCAAAAGACTTAGGTTGCACTGAAACACCACTTCGCGGTATCTCACAAGTGCATCAGCAAGAATGCAAGTATGAACAGTCTAGATGGATAATCGAACAACTAAATAGAAAGTATGACACGCTCAACAACAAATACAATACACTCGAGAATCAATACAACAAGATGGACAACATGTTTGCAGAAGTGTTACGCCGGTTAAACACATTGGAACTAAATAAGACTTCTGTAGTGCTCACACAAGCACCTACACCAATGCAACCATCAGTGACGATACAACCACCAACACCTCAAGTACGAAACAATTCAAAACGTATAGATACAATAGCTTGTGGCTCATACGGCAAGAATCGCATTCAATTGTGGAACATTGCCACTGCAACGTTTCTCAAGTTTATTGTCACACCATGTGGCACACGTTGTATGATTCAACTTTACGATGGTGCTCTAGCAGTCGCTCATGAAGACCATATCGTTCGTATATGGAACATTTCCACAAACACATGCACGCAAACACTCTTTGGTCACACTGGTTCGATCAATTGTATCATTCAACTCACAAACGAGTCCATTGCGACAGGAAGTGAAGATAAGCGTATACTATTATGGAAAACAACTGGTGAATGTACGCACATCATCAACGTTGGTGCATCTGTAAGATGTTTATTACAATTGCGAGAAGGGCCACTTGTTTGTGGAACACAAGACAATTATATCCATTTCTATGATTATGCCACTGGCACAAAAATAAAATTGTTGCAGGGGCACACAGATGCCGTTACATCGCTTGTACAGTTACAAGATGGAAGACTTGTAAGTGGAAGTTGGGATAAAACTGTAATGGTGTGGCAAGGAAGTACTGCAAGGTCGTTTAAGGGGTATAATACTCATGTATCGTCTATTATCATGTTATCAGATGGTAGACTTGCGAGTTGTAGTGGTGCCAGTCCAGAGTTTTCCATACGAATTTGTAACATAAAGGGAGACTGTGAGGTGGAGACGCTGAGAGGTCATACGAATTGGGTGCACTCTATTATGCAGGTAAATGATACTATCGTTAGTGGTAGTGAGGATACAACGGTTAGAGTATGGAAGGGAGGAAGATGTATCAAACAATTAGATTGTTTCGGCCGAGTTTCTTCTGTTGTTGCAATACAAATGTAAAAAACTATTGCAAATCAAATTTATGCACTGTACTTGTAGCCATACGATCCATAGAAGTTGACTCCTCCAGAGCTGTAGTAACCTCCTGGTGGAATACAATACGTGTAATATACAGCCATTACCAACTTCTCTCCGGATTTAAGGTTAATGTCACTCTTGGCACAGAAAGAGTAGGTAAAAGTACCATTGAAGTCAAAAACTTGCATGTGGACAATAGCCTTTTGATTGTTGAAAACAGGTTGGAAAACTGTAACACCGTTTCTAGTGTTTGGCTTGGCGCACAAGGTGCTAAAATCTTTCAATGTTGGGAGATCATTAACAGTTAATAGCATCACTACAGCTCTTGGAGAACCAGATGAATAATAGTAGTTGTTGGAGCCGTTGAAACGAACATTAACGGCAAGGTTCTCGATAATAATAGGCTTTTCTTCAACGACACCAATGAATAAATCAGTGGTGTTGGAAGTCATGTTGCCAGTAATGTAGCCCGATGCTGGGTAATATTCGTTAGCACCACAGGCGTTGGGAACGAGGTCTGAGACAACGAAGTGCAAAGCAACAGCACAGATGAGAGCAACTAAGACGCGCATATGTTCGCTGTAATTATTATTTGACAGGAGACAATTTTAGCCACGTTGTAACTGTCACTGTCGCCAAAATCAAACAATCGGCGTTAAGAAGATGTATGAACACGTTAGCTGACAATAAATTGAACAAAACTTAGCCACGTGATCAAAGGTGTGCTATGGACCTGTCGTATTTTTGCCACCATGATTTTCGTGATCCTCCTTTTTAGAAAACTAGCGACTTCCATATTCATGAAATACAGCGTTTGGGAAAAAAATAATTGGTCAAAAGCCTTGTAAAATTGTTACCGTGAGTACAGGTTTCTCGAGCAGGTAGACCTCATCATGCACAACGTTTTGCAACTACTCATAATACTACTCCTGATTAACGCATGCATCTCGCAGACTTGTACAAATGCTACTGCAATTCGCGGCATAGGCGCAAATGGAGCATATCAATTGGGAGATACAACAACTATAGAGAGAAATGCACTCACGAGTGTAGATTTTTCTATTGCTGGTTCAGATACAACATTCGTAGAACTAGTTAATGGCCTCTACATCGGAGTAGTTCGTTCGTCAACAGGAAAATTCTACTCGTACTACATTTTATTCTTTTAACAATATAGATGGGGCGATAACACTGCTGGTTACGATGGTTCGGGTAATCCTGGTGGTCTTGGTGATAATACAAGTACAGCAAAATCAAAAGCAGTCGCAGTTGTGTTATCGGGAGTGCTAAATACACGAACAGTTTCAATTTTAAAATGTGGAGGACATCATTGCATGGCTCTTTGCACTAATAACGATTTGGTAGCATGGGGCGCAAACTCGCAGTACGTAACAATAATTTACTAACATTTAGGTATCAGTTAGCTGATGGTAGTACAACTGCACGTTACGCACCAGTAGTATCCACTAATAGAGGTGCGTTTGGATCAGGAACGATTCTTACCATCGAATGCGATTACTTTGGTAACCACGTTGTACTAACAAACGGAAATATTTATGGTATGTCATCAACAAACACTAACAGCAAGGTTGGGGGTACAGTTCTTTTTTATTGTTAATTTTCTAGCGCTAACACTTACGGAACAGTAGGCAACGGTGTCACAGGTTCAGTAGTATCAACTAGTGTGCAAGTAGCAGCGGCAGCAACAGCAGGTAAAACGTTTAGCAAAATCGATTCGGCACAATGGACATCTTTTATACTAATGACCGATGGAACGGTAATTGCATGGGGAAGTTTTTTTACTGCAACACCTACTGCTATTCCAATGACTATTATAACATCTACAGGAAGAACCATTGTAGATATCGCAGGTGGTGGTGGTTGCGTGTACGCGTTGACAAATGATGGAGTGTTGTACGCTTCGGGGTACAATGTGAATAGAGGGTTAGGTGATGGCACAACTATCACCAATACTTCATTTGTTCTTTCATCCAGTGTGATGGCGGCGTTAATATGTGGAGAGCGTATCATTAACATTTACGGAGGTGGATCTCCTAATGGTCTAATAACAACAAACTATGGACGATTATTAGCATGGGGTGATAACAGTGTAAGTAGTCAAGACTATGTTAACGTTTCTAGTGTAGTCAGTTAGGGTTATCAAAAACAGCAAACAGTAGTGTGTCTACACCAGTCGTATTACAAAGTGCAGGATACTTGGCTCCTATGGTATCGGGTAATAGTAATTGTTATCTTCAATTTGGTACCTGTAATATTACTAATCCTGTAGTTGCACCAAATTGTTCAATAGCACCTACACCGTCATCTGCACCACCGGCTACTAGCGCTTCTACAACCACTGTTACGCCAACTACGCAAGCTCCAACGACACTTGTTCCGACTACTACACAAGAGCCGACGACTACACCTGTAATAACTACGCATGTACCAACTACAACAGCTTCGGTAACAACCACACCAGAACCGACGACAACATCAGTGCCTACTACTAGCACAGTTACTCCGACAACGACAAAACCATCTACTACAACAGAAGATCCTACTACTTTAGTACCTACAACGACAACACAAGCACCATCATCAACCACTGACTCGCCAACTACAACAGCACCAACACCTACACTTACTTTATCTGCAACATCTACTCTAGAATCAACAACAACCTATGTACCAACCACTCATGAGCCTACAACAAGCACAGCTCCTCCTACCACATTAGAACCAACAACAACTGTTGTACCAACTACAACTGCAGCTACAACTAGTATGGAACCTTCCACCACATTGACTCCCACAACTACTTTGGAACCTACTACAGTAGCTCCAACTACAACACCTATTATTACTACCACATCAACAGATACTTCAACATCTATTGTAACTACCACGCCAGAGCCAACATCACCAGAGCCTACTACTACGTCTGTTGTTACTACGAATGTACCAACTACAACAGCACCAACACCTACACCTACTTTATCTGCAACATCTACTCCAGAACCAACAACAACATCTGTAACCACTACTCTAGAGCCTACAACTAGCACAGTTGCTCCAACAACCACAAACCCATCTACTACAACAGAAGTTCCTACTACTTTAGCACCTACAACAACACAAGCACCATCGACAAATACTGACTCGCCAACTACAGCACCAACACATACACCGTCACCGGTACCAACAACATCCCCAGAACCCACGACAACATCTGTACCAACCACTAGCACTCCTACTACCACTGTAGCACCAACTAGTACTCCTACTACCACTACGCAAACTTCAACAACGACAACACCACCGACCACATCAACTAGTATACCGACAACAAGTACAGTTGCACTAACTACTAGTAGTAGTCCAACTACGTCATCGCCTTCTCCTACTACAACGTCGTTGGCTCCAACACCAACTACAGCTCCTACAACTACTTATTCTTCAACAACTGTTGCTACAACGTCCACTCAGATTCCTACAACGCAACCAACTACAAGCACAGTAACTTCAACAACTACAAACCCGCCTACTACAAATGCAGTCGCACCTACAACTACTGGACCTCCTACTAGCACCTCTGTTCCAATAACTACCACAATCGTTTCAACTCATGAACCAACCACAACTCCTTCACAAGTAGATACTATAACAGTGAACTTGAGCGATAACAGTATCTTTGGTGATGTTTTGATCAACGGTGCAGAAGCACTAGACGTCTCCAATGTCACGAACGGTCAACTCGTAATCAGTAGTACATTCTCTTCATCCTCTAAAACAAGAAGAGCGTTGTCAACGAAAGGAGGATACGATATACAAGACAAGGTTGGTTTTGTTACGTTCTCGATTGATCCATTGACAACGTCAGGAAACATAGTAGAACTATGGATGATAAGTGGTACTAAATATATCCAATCTACGTTATCTATAACAGCGAACACTTTTGTTCCTCGAATATCTGTAGCATATGCTCCTAATAACAGTACGAGTCCACAATCAAATTTGCAAAATTGTACGTTTGTCAAAGGCGTGTTGTATCAACTAAAATTGAGTATTTCAATGCAAAATAATGCGTGGATAGTTAAAGGCGAGTTGTATAGTGCAAGCGGAGCAAATATATGTAGTATTAGTCTACCTCTGCAGCAGTTTGTGTCATCACAATTCTTTGCAAGTAGCTTCTCGTTTGTATTATCGCAATCGCCGTCTGGTACAGCACTGCAGAGAAAAGTTAAAGCAGCAGGAGATGAAACGATGCAAATTAAAATTAGTCAAATGGGTGTGCAATGTCCATCAGGAAATTGTCAAGCAGCACAGAGCAGTACTGTTAAACCTGTAACTATGTTGGAGTTATTGTCGGTGTGGTTGTTGCTCTTGGAGTTGCTGTTTTGGTAGCAATGGAAGTGGTAGCCGTAGTAGGAGTTGCAGTGATTGTACGGAAGAGAAGGAAACAAAAAGTTGGTGTTTATAGACATGAAACTCAAGGCGAAGATTAAGAAGTAACCATAAATAAAGAGGTAAGACAATAAAAAAACATGTCAAAGCTAGATGTATCATCTGTTCCGCTTATCGCTATGATTTACAACAAGCTTCCTTATATCAGTTGGTTAGATAGCTGCTTTAACACGGCAGAGGTCGTGGGATCGAGCCCCACAGGGAGTAATTTTTTTGTTTACTGCAAGCCACCAACTGCCCTTTGCGTATCATAAATCATTTTAGTTTTTTATTGGCCATTCAGCAAAGACGCTGGTATTCTTTAAAGTCGTGGTGTCGTATAACAAGTGATTTAATATAATACAAGCTATTCCGTCTTCAATGTAAGAATTCTTCCTGATGAGAGAACGAATGTAGCAAGTTGGTGTGCGAATGGTTTGGAGATGCCAAATGTGACAGTCGAGATGAGTTTCCTATGAAATAGTCATTAATCTCTTGGTATGCTTGCTCGAAAAGTTGGTCTGGTGGAGCGTTGCGCGTTGCTAATAGCGGATCTTGAGTAATCATGCTTCTTAGTGTCGCTGCGCTAGCACCACTCTTCGGACTTCCAAAGAATTCTCTAAATGTGTCTGACGCGGAATACGTCTGAGGGAACGCGTTTGGCGAAATCAAGCTAAGCGAGGTAGGATTCTGCAAAGGCCTATTGATAACAATTGGTTGGTCAGGACTTTCACCGATTAGATTTGGTACAGCTAAATCGTCATCATCGTTATTGTTACTATCAAGCTTGATGCTCCTAAAGAACGATCTAGGTGTTACAGACATGTCGAGCGGCTGATGCACATCAAATGGTTCCTCATCGCAGACTAGATTTTGCTCTTCGCGCAATCTATCTTGCAGTCCTAAAGGATTTGAGATGGGCGTTAGCTCTTTTGTTGGCGTACTTGGCTCGGCTCCTAGTGACGCTTCTGGATTTGAATGCTCGACTTCATCATTGAGAGCGCTACCATTACTGCTGTTACTATACTCGCTATCTCCGAACGAGTTCTTAGTTTTGTTAGTCCTAGACATAGGACGCCCTTTCCCTTGCGACTCATACTTTTTGAGCATAATCCATCGATGTCTACATTGTATATCTGTTCGGCCTTTTATTCCCTCAGCTACTTTTTTCCAGCTACTTTCACCGTATTCAGCTACGCGGTCGGCTAGGCCTTGATCCTCCTCTAACGACCAAGGCTTTTTACAAATTTTAGGATTGAGAACCCGATGCCAATGTTGGTCTATTGATGAGACAAAATTTACTCGGGAACTTACTGCATTGGTCGCTGTTTTTAGAGCCTACATACTTCGCAATATCGTTCCATTTTTTCTCTCCATATAATTGAATGGCCTTCGCTAACATGTCATTCTCCTTCTTTGTCCATCTATTGCACGTCTTTCGTTTAAGTACACCGCCCGACTTCTTTTCTCCTGTTTTCTTTGCTCTCTTTGCGTTCGTCTTTCTCTTCTTACGACTTCTATTTGAAGATTCTGAAGCATCACTATCGTCGCTCATTTGGGCTTCTTCTTCGCTTTCTTGCTCGGCTGCTTCGACATGAGCCAAGTCTAGAAATCCTGGGTAAGGTAAATGGTGATGATGTTGGAATTGATGCGTTTGAAATTGATGGTTCTCACCAGACATCATCTTTTGGTTCATTTGCGAGAACAGAACAGAGGCATTTGACAATGAGCTGTTATTAATTTGCACCGTTTGAGATGGACGAGTCACCATTTGTATTTAATCTGTTTTTGAACGGATAAATGTAGGAGGTATAATCGGGTATGATTGAAAGTATTTGTAATTCGTTTCGACTTAGGTCTCGCTAGCTACTTCGCTCTACCTGAAAATTTATCTTTATAATCGCCAGTGAAAACGCTGGAGCAGTTGTCGAGCTTGAATCCAAATCGGTTTGGATCCTTAATTAAACCACCGATTGCTAAATCAGTCTAACTTACTGTAAAGAATTTACAGTTGAGCTAAAGAACGTCGGTTTTAAACAATTACTTACAACAAACAGCGATTTCACCCAAACAAACATCAAAGCCCTGTAGAAATAATTACCTTCAGCAAAATAGTTACTTAGCTAACGATCGGCAGAGCGATGTCCACGTCAGCACCGATTCGTATTTTGTAACGTTGACACGCATGACAAACAAGCCGTTGGGATCATCCAAAGAGTTGTACCCTCTTGTTGATTATGTCTGTGTTTATGGATTACCACTTTCTAAGCAAACAGAGCTTTTCACAAACACACAATCATACTCGGAGCCTGGACTAGATGGCGAGTGTTTAATTCGTTACCCGTTCGATGATTACGAAAAATTCGCGCTGCCGGTGCTACTACATTATTTTACGTTTCCAAATAGCATTATTCCAAGCAAGGAACCAAAGAGTATAGGTCGAGACGGATTATCTTATCATTCTTTTGTGATGACGGAAGAGAACGGAGTCAAATATTATGGATTTTGTGTTACACGTTGGAACCGCTGTCACAATAGGATCAAGTACGTGTTTCTTGTTTTTTTCACAATAATAGGTGTTATGCTCCAATGTCACTCGTTGTGCTGTCGCATCACGCATTCCATCACACTTTTCTACAACTTTTCTCGAACATGCTAGATCAGTTAGGTTACGATTGGAAACTATTCTTTAGCAGACAAATGTGTGAACATATTTTCCACTTGTGCTCCACAAAACTAGATATCATCGCACGCGTCCATTTTCCAATCGGAGAACAACGCAGAACAGTGAATTTTGCAATATGTGATGAAGTCGTTCGACAACCAAAGTTTGTAGAAGAAAACGATACACTAGTACACAACGAAAAATGTCACTACCCACTATGCGATGTCGATTTTCGAATTTTAACAAGCAACGTTCCCGTCGAATATTTACTATTTTTGATCCAAGCGGTGCTCACAGAAAGACAAATCCTTTTGCACTCAATATCACCCTACAAAACAACAGCTATACTAGAAGCAATCACAGCGTTAGTATATCCCTTCACATGGCCACATGTTTATATTACTACACTCCCACCATCACTGTATCACTTTTTGGAAGCTCCGGTTCCGTATCTAGTTGGAACGACGACAGGACCATTCACAAAAACTTTTATTGATAAAACGTTCACCAATGATGACGATATTATCGAACTCCCAAAAGATGTTATCACGTTTGATTTGGATACACAAAAATTACGAGTCGTCAACGCGCATATGCGTCTCGTAAACGCAGAACCAAAATGTTCATTACCAAAAATGTTTCTTACTGCATTGACAAGACAACTACAAGTGATCTATAGTCGACAATCAGTAATCGTTTTGGAATCTCCTGTAGAAGTGAAAAATGACCGTTTAAAAGATTTGACATGGAATAGTACTGGATTGATACAACTACCAGGAAGAAATAGAAAACAAAAAGTACAAGAACAATTGGAAGAAATACAAGAAACGGAATACTATCAAGTGAAATTTTCTATTCGTCGAGTATGTGAGAATTGCATGAACTAACAAATAGGTATTTTTATTTGCATTTGCAAAAACGTTTAGAACCTATCGATTGCATTTGAATTTACCAAAAAATGATGAAATTGTAGATACGACAACGTGTTTCCAAATTGACGCATTCACGACCATGATGTGTCAACTACACGAACACAAAAATAACGATACTAGGCCAACCATTTCATTTTTTGAGGATTTTGCAAATTCTCAACCATTCCAATTCTTCATTCAAAGAACAGTAGAAGGTGGTGAAGAGTTGGCACTGTTTGAACGATACGTTCAAAATCGTTTATTAAAACTAAAAGATAAATTGGCCAAATTAGAAGTCATGACAATGAAAGGGTGGTTATTCAAGCGTGGACAAATCCGCAAAAGTTGGAAAAGAAGGTGGTTTGAGTTGACTGAGAAAAGCGAACTAAAGTATTTTACAAAGCAGTACTCTGCAGCAAAGGGTTCTGTGCCAGTTACGCCAAACCCAACAAATAACATAAACGCGTATCGTGCTCATGAGTTGGACAAAACAGACAACGGAACAATCGTTGTTGAATTTCCAACAGACTTTCCATTTTTATTGCAAAGCGGATCGAGGTTATTGTACATGAGTGCAGATAATGAGCAAGATAGGAGACAATGGGTTGGTATATTACGCGCTCATTTGATCAATTCTGGAGATAGAGACCGTTTGATGCGTTTTATCGAAGAAGA
>JAESGV010001368.1_pt1 | contig 10197 bp, 11 predicted proteins | sample 9269781 | NCBI WGS metagenome assembly JAESGV01 (sample SAMN15741586, study PRJNA653496) | algae metagenome | isolation source: Tildeniella torsiva UHER 1998/13D and co-occurring heterotrophs from... | place: Slovakia: Slovak Paradise National Park, Hrabusice, Kosice Region | collected 2000-01-01
GTATGTGCGAGTGGTTGTTTGATCGTGTAGAGAAAGAAGTTAGAGAATGCTTAGAAGATATGCTTAAACGTTTCATACAAACGGAAGAGTATCAGTCGTTTATGGAACAATGTAAAAAAGAGAAACGAAAATCGCAGCGCTTCAGTCAAGTGTTGCAAGGATTTAAATTCGTAGATGTAAATATTTAATTTAAAAGTCACACGTTTGTCAACTTAAAAAATCCTGTGTAAAACTCTTGCTCTACACCAACTGATGTCACTGCACAAAGAGGTGGGTAATGTCGAGTGGCGGAAAACTTGCGTTGTATAGTCAACAGTTGGGATCGATTAGCCGACGATTACGAAAAAGAGAGAGAATATGGATAGATCAATTGTTAAAAAACCTTTTTGGACACCAGCTAATCGTGACGCACCACTATCGATGAGGTTTTCAGAAAAATTACGTTTAATAAATACTAATTTATGCCTAGTTCATACATTGTTAATCTAAGTTATGTTCCGCCAACATAATCTTTTGGATTTCATCTTGTTTTACTATTAGCCCGTATTCTGAAGTATTTGAAAATCTAAAGAATGTATCACTCATGTTTTGGATTAATTCTACTCCAAATTGAGTCATTAAACCATCTAACTCCTTGCTCTCATGCCCTTGATCTAGTACTCGTTGTACATTCTTGATAACATCTTCAGTTGTATTCACCTCGTTTACCGAACCTGACTTCATGTACATGTTCATCATAGTGGTAGCAAATTCGTATCGGTCAAAATCATTTGTAAGGTTTTCATATCGTTCAACATCACAGTATGCCAAGATGTTTTCTGAACAGTACTCTCTTCCACAGTACTTTTCAAACAGTCTTCTTGCTTCGCCATTCTTGTTCAACAATTGGATGAGCACACTTTCCTCAGATCCTTTATTAACTTGTGGTCCTCTGAGTTTTCTTACCGCTATAGAGACAATACATGTCATTCCTGAAATGAAAATAACAAATATTAAAACAAAGTAATAACTTCCTCTTGTTATGAGTATAAGTACCGCAAACACACCCAAGCTTAAATTAAGACCTGGGAGCAGTAGTAATATTTGAGCGATAATCGTGATTAATAAGAATGGAATTGTGAGTAATGATATCAGTGCATCCTTTCTGAAACAAAGTGGATCGTGAGCATCTGAGAAGAAACCATGTATGCCAGTTTCTTTTGCCTCCATAATTATACCCCACAACAACATTCCTGCTGAAATAAACACCAACAGTAGCATTACCACGCACGCTTGAATTTCGACGATGAGTTGACCTGTTAAGAATGATATCACGTTATAGTATCCCAAAAGTGAGAACAATACAGCAATAGCTGACTCTATGACAAAAAGGATAACTGTAGTGCTTATGAGCGTTACACGGGAAGTTAACAATTTGTAAATTTTGAATTTCCACTCGCTTAGTACGTAGTTGTTGTTGACATCGGCTTGGAATAATCTCAATCTGTTCAGGTTTGAAACCAGCGTAAATCTAAAGAATAAGAAACAAATAGCGTACACAAGGATAACATAAATTGCGAACGAAAACGATACTAAAAAGCTTCCTGTTAGTGCATTATATGCGCTTGTACCAGGTACTATAACCCATTGGTACAAATTCAGTAATATCGTGGCTAAAATGTGCATCACTAGCATAAATAACGGAGATGGCCATCGTGCTCGTAATGGTTGCTCTTTTCGAAAAATTATTACGACTACCACAGTAATGATGCGAATGATGTTTAGTGGAACAACAGACACTCCAGTCTCAATACCGTTCAACGCAAGGTTAGCTTGTGTTTGGGCTGTGTAGTTCATACGAAGATGTCACGTGTCAATTACCTTTTTTGCAGTTGGACTCTTGTTACAAAACTATTGTATTAGTTAATTCGTAAATTTAATAACCACGTCAACAAACACCCTGTTTCTTGTCTTTTGCATGATCACTTGTGGTAACAGCATCTCCTCTCGCTCTAATCGTGTTATAATCTATTGTCAATACATACCTGTTACATAAACAATAGAATGATCTCTAGCGTACGCAATGTTTATCTTGTGCCGCTTCTCACGTAACTGAAACGGTAGATCGTCCATACATGTTAGTTGACCCAGTGCTTGATACACACCAAACGGAAGATCATCTTTTCTAGCATAAATCTTGAATATTTGATCCTCTAGCTGTTAAAGTACAGTAAATACTTACGCGTTATTATCAACGTAGGATACGAGTGAACTACAGTAACTGGTTTTACATGTTCAGGAAGAATAATCTCTTCTCCATTTATAAAAGCTACTTTTCCACTTGCTACACGATCAGAAACTTTTTTATCGTGAACAAACCTCGTAGTGTGAGTTGGTACGACACTTGTACATACGGATCGTCTTCTCCTGAGGCCACAGTGCCACTATCGATACATAACAAATCTCCATTTATTGTCACAGCATGACTTCCTGAAAAATCTTTTATTTGATGTCCAAGATCCAAACGATGGAACCCTTCCGCTGATAATTTGTACAAACTCGTTCCACTTAGTATCAGCATGACATCTGTTTTCACTAACGAGTCTGATCGTGCCAATGTAAAGTTTGGATAGTTCTCTGCAACGCATACGAACATATCAGTTTGTACACGAGTTGTTTTCCAAACTGATCTATTGTCGCAAAAGAAAAATGAAACATTGTATCCTGCGCATACTCGTTTCACGCGCAAGTTATTTTGTATGAAAAAGTCTATTTTCTTGGGATAGACGAGGCGACCAAATACACTATTTTCTACGCGCATGCCAAGTTGTAGTCCTTCATTAATTCCGCACGAGTATGGTATTCCGTTACTAGATAGGAATAACGTATGTGTTGCGGATGTAGATATGTCAATGATCGAGTACGGTGGAAAATAGGGTTGTAGAGGTATCCCATACGAGCGAAATAGGTCTTTGTACTCGTCTGTGAGTGGTATAAAGCGTTCCACTCGTTTTTCTTCTACTCCTAGTGTAAAGTTTACATTTGTTCCGCAAGAAAATATAGAATATACTGGTTGTTCTGCAACAACTCGGGGTGTATCGATATTACCTTCTTCGAATTCGAATTCTTCTGTATCATCGTCTTCTCTGTCCTCAAAATGATCACCAGAGTCTTCATCTGTTGGAGTGGAGCTTATCTCGTCCTCCTCATTGTATGAACTGTCGTCTGACATGTTGCAAAAGTTACATTGCCAGTTGACTAGCCGTTAAAACAAAAATGAACTATACCATAAACATGCAACACGGCAGAACACGATATGTAGTATCGGATGTGTTGTTCATAAGCAAAAAAGTGTTTGAGGTTTACTGATTAGCAACTGTAAAAATGCAAACTACAACACCCATGCGTTCTCGCAAAAACCGCGTTAAAACTCGCACAGCCCTCAGGGAAGTCACTAATACAAAAGACGAGCCTCGAACTATAAATCCAAAACATCACCAAGGTATCAGTGTTGATGAAGAGGCAATAGAAAATCGCCGTCGTTTACTCGCAGAACAAATATCAGAACGACTGTCTCATGAGGCTGAAGAGAAAGCACAACGAGATATAAAAGATATGCCACAAAGAAACATTTTACTTGTCGAAGAGAGTGCCGTGTTTGATGATAAACTCTATTTTGATTATCACTTTGACAAGGATAGTACCATTTGGGACGTTTTAGCGTTATTTTCGCGTGACTACGAACTCAATGAACAAAATTCAGATGAAGACGATGTTAACAACTCCTATCTTCAAATTCGAACAGTTCATAGAGGATAAAGAATGGTGTGAAGAGAATTGGCGAAATGACGTTTACTGCGCAACAACGAGAGTCGACGCGACCGAGATTGCCAAATACTTGAAAATGTTCTTTACTCAAGGATTCAACCAAGAGACAGATATCAAGTTCTTCACTGATGTAGGAACAGTCTACCCTAAATTGTTGAAATTTGTTCTTGACAAAAAGTTGATAACTAAAACAGAACTCAAAGAACTAAAAGCAGATTTGAAGTTAGTATTGAAGAAAGGCGACATTCAGAGAATGTTACGACAATTTGACGTGCACAGTAAAGCTATTAACTCAAAGCATCACTTTCCGACATTCGATGTAGATGAAAACAGATGGGAGATCACAAAACTTGGAACAGACTCCATCAGTGTACAAGCAACAAAAGATGGTACTGTACACAAAGGTACTGTAAAAGTGTTCAAGAAGCATATAAAGCTGCTTCAAGTAGGATACTTTCTCGAATACAGCCAATTCCGGTACCATCCCAGAGTGGGATACCCATTGCTCAGAATATCTAGGAAAGAAAACGATCAGTATGTAACTGTGTATGCTATAGACCCAAACAAATAACAAAACACTCTTATTAATGTTTCCAACCAGTTTTATGTCCTTCTTTATTATGTGGTTCCAAAAATCCTCTAAATACAACTTGATTCGATAACTCGTTTTCGCATTTTTCTTTTGGGTTGCCACGCAAGTACACCCACCGTGCGCCATATCCTTGTTCTGTTCTTAGTTCAAAACAAGGAATGTCATGTGGTAAAAAGTATGCATTGATCCAAGAAATGTTACTTAGAATTCGTGTTAGAACGAGTTCTGCATTTTTGTTCTTTTGCTGTTGATTTCCTGCTCCATTTCCCCAAAATTGATCGGTAATACTTCTGTGAAAATGTTTATCAAGAGCACGTGCGCCGACTGATAATTTGTTGCTGTGGGTATCGTTTAACGAGTCGTAGAGTTGTTTCTGGCTTGGCGGGAAGTAGTCAATACTTGATGCAGTTTTTCGTAGCCGAAGAAGTGTTAATAGTCCTCGAATGCCGAGCTTTTCGACTAGTTGTTTCGTTTTTTCCAATTTATCGGTCTCATCAGCGTTTACCGCGGCGATGGCAAGTGGAGTAAGCGTGTTCATTCTGAAATAGTTGTTATTGACTGGTTAACAAATGTACGATTGGTAGTATTCTGTATCCTCGCCAACACTGTCACTGGTGGTTGAAAAGGTATGTGGAAATTTGCCTGTACTCGCCCATGTGTTTAGCGCGATTGTTATTTCATCGATAAATGGTTCTTTAGGATAAGAGTTTTGTTCACCATTGTACTGTTGTTCTGTAAGTGATAACTCGATATATTCTTGTGTACATGGAGTTCTACAAACATCTTCAACCTGTGGTAGCGCTGACAGAGACTGCAATATGAGATTTGCTTGCATCTTTTGTCTTGGTTGAGCACTTACAAAGCTGTGTTTCAGTAAGTACTGTCGGAACCACCAGATTCTATGCATGAGCAGATAGCGGATCATAGCCAATTGTGTATACTAAAGTACAAATCAAAAATTTATTATTCGCTCGTAAGCTCAAAAAAGCTCAGAAACAAAAATAGCTTGACAGATGACAGAGTTTTCAAGCTATTAAAACGTATCAGCTCATAAAATTAACTCAAATCAAAACAACAACAACAACATGAGTTCAGCAGTAATGAACAACTACGCAGCACCAGTCAACAATGGTTATGTTGCAAAACCAGTACCAGGAGAAAGTGTAGTAACACAAACTACAGTCACACAAACTACAACTGCACCAGTTTACGCCACTGAAAATAAGGGTTTCGCTACCTTTTCATCAGTATTCGGCATTTTGTCTGGTGTCGGCTACTGGCTTGGTTCAGTCTTGAACCTCACAGCCATGGCCTTGCTTCTCCGCGATAGAAACTTTTACTACACAGAAATTGGAGGCTTGCTTATTGCAGGTTTCTCACTTTGGTTCATCGCATCCCTATTGAACTGGGTACCAAACTTTGGTGGTTTCGCCAAGAGAACTGGAGTCAACGGTACTCGTTCTGGCTACCACATTTTCAACATTTTCGCCAACCTATTGGCTGCCGTCTCCTTTGCACTCTTCATCATCGGTGCTGCTTTGTGGCTCTCAAGATTTAACGACCCAAGATACGGTGGTGAAATCACATGGATCGTAGCTGGTGGTCTCTGGCTCATTTCCATGATCATCCGTGATTTAGGTTTGAGATACGACGCCATGAACACCTACAAGGGATACCCAGTCCTCCCAACTACCGTTAACCAACAAGATACCACCGCCAAGAGAGCTCTAGGTGCCCACATCAGCTCCATTTGGTCCAACGCTTTGGCTACTGATGGTTACTTGATCGCCTCCACCTTGTTCTTACTCGGTGCTATTATGTTTGCCGTTAGAGGTAGATCACAAGAGCAAGACCCAACATGGTACACTTCAAGACAATTCGAAATCGCAGCTGCAGTTTTGTGGTTGGTTGGCTCATGCATTGTATTCTTTGCTGCCATCGCCCACTGTGTTGCTCGTAGATAGATTTTTGTATAAATATCATAGTTTTTTTTAGTTGTTGTGCTCACTTTGGTAACATTTCTTCAAATACACGTCTTGCGTTGCTTCCCATAATCTTTTCTGCATCTTCAACAGAGAAACCAGCTGCTAAGAGTTGATGAGTGAGATGAGCAAAGTGACCAACGTGTAAGCCACAACGAACACTACCATCATAGTCGCTACCCAAAGATACATGATCTACACCAATTACGTCAACAACATACTTGATAGTTTTGACAATATGAGGTACAGAGATATCTCCAATTGCTTCTTTGAAAAAAGTGACACCAACAGTGCCGCCTAGCTCAGCCACAGCTTTAATTTGCTTGTCATCCAAATTACGTGGAGTGTCTACTGTACCTTTGACACCAGTATGTGATACAATCACTGTTGGTTTGTTGTACTTGTGTTTCGCAGAATTATACTCTGCTCTCTTTTGTTTTACAATTTCAATAATGTCCCAGAACAATGGCACTGAAGCATGTGCCAAATCTATAATCATGCTACGCTCAATAACACGTTCTATAGCTTTTCTACCAAATGCTGTAATGCCATACTTTTCAGAACCATGTGCACTACCTCCAAACAATGTATCAACAAAATGACTAACACCAAACATACGTACACCAGCGTCAAAAAGTTGGTCAACCTTGTTGACATCACCTTCAAATGCTTGAGCACCTTCAATGCACAATAAACCACCAACGACTTTTTCACCATTTTTTCTTTTTTGCAAAAGTGTATCCAAATCGGAACGTGATTTAACCATGATGAGTTTACCACCAGATGACGCTGCAGTTTGTTCCAATCTTTTACCTTGTGCGATGACACGGTAGAAACTTGAAAACCATGCGGTGTATGGGTATTGTTGTGCAAAATGTAACAAACCAGTGATATCGGTAATGTTACTATTTGTTTCCATGTTCTGCATGGCTGGTACTTGGGTAACCGTCGCGAACACTTGCAAAGCGACATTGCCTTGTAACATGCGTGGTACATCAACATAACCGAATGGAAGAGTAGAGTTTAGAATAGAGCCGCGATGCGGCCATAGGAACGTGTCGGCATGTAAATCAGCGACAAAGTTGAAAGTTTTGTGTTTTTGTTCTGCTGCGGCAAAGGTCCATGAGGACTCTGGAGCACCACGTAGAACTGGTTCTTGTGGTGGGAAACCGTTTGTAGCAAAATCGGCGAGTTTTGGAATGACTACGAAAACCATGCCTGCTGCTACTGATGTAACCACTGTCGCGAATATGACGGCGTAAGATACGTTTGGTAGGTCTACACGTACACCCTTCTGTTGTGGTCCTGTTTTTGAGGAGATTGCGGAGGTGGTCATGTACTTAAAAACAATGTATAGCGTGCGAATTATTGTACCAACTGTACCGAGCACTATCAGTGCAAAAACAGCCAAGAACGCAGGTATTAGTAACGACATGACAAACTTGTTTGCTTGGTAATTTTACAAAGTTTACATAGGTTTACGATGAAGGCCCACAAAGCATTTTTGTTAAGGGACGCTTTTGCTCACTCTTAGTAGCAGGCAGCACGAAAAATAACAGGGTTCTATTACGAACTATTAATTTAACCAATACCTGCATTGCAAGAGTCGCAAACATATTCATTCGGCAACGTATCGAATACCCGTTTTACATTTAACCAGAATTTTCTACGACTACATTCATGTAGTTATAGATAGAAAAAGAATCTATATTGTTGTATTTTGGCTTGTTGTTGAGCGCAAACTCATACTGGAAAGCTACAAAGATAGTGCTACTTACCGTCTTACCGTTTGAAACATTTCGAATGTTCAAGCTTCCAGTACACAAAAGCCAGTTGTAATTTATTTACGTACAGACAAAACAATATCAAAATGATCGCAAAGCTACTTGTAGTTTTCGCTATCGCCAACTTGGCATTCGCTGTTGATCCAGAAAAACCAAAGAGTCTCTTTCGCACTGGTACTGCATCGTTCAACGTCACCCTGCGTGAACCTTACAAGAACCTAATTCAAAATTACAGATTAAACGCAGAGAAGCAAGTGGCAAGAGTAGATTGGAGCGAGAATGGCTTGACAGGAGTGTTTGTACTTGACTACATTGCCCAGAAAGGATACAACATTATTGGTACCAATAGCTCTGTTGTATGCTTCAAAATGGTACCAGGCCCATCGATCTTTACTCAAGATTTTTTCTCTAAAGCCACATTCGCCGGTGTCAAAGCTATTGACGGAAAGATTGTTAATGCATGGGTGGGAACTAATATTTCTCCTAACGACATTATCACGTACATGGATACCTTCACTGGTGCTATTTCCAAGGCAATCTCAAAAGATTCGATTGCATCTGTAGATTACAGTGATTTTGAGACTCCAGACCAATCTTTCTTCACTGTCCCCAAGGAGATAGAGGTGACTTGCAGAGATCCATCAACAGAGCCACCAAGCAATAGAAAGAAATCCCTATTCATGCAATGGGCATAATAAACGACTGTTGTAACGCCAGCGTTGACTAATTTTCAGCAAACAAAGCAACAACATGAACATAGACAACTTCGCAAACAGGGATGCAAATCGGAGTTGTGTATCCAATGTCTACTCAATCAAACTTCATCAACACAAGGCAAAACCTTGAGAACAATATTTAAACAGTAATGAAACGAAGCAACAGAAAGGATCGAACATCTTTGACGCGCCATCACGAGCTCTGAGTTTTATAATTCGTATGAAACAACTTGAATTCACGAACGACAAATGTACAGTAAAGTATGTGAGTTTAATATTATTTACATTGTTATAGTTTGTATTTACAAAGCTAGAGCAACTACAAGAGCTGTAACTACAAAACCAACGATACCGACCAAGCTTGAAGCTCCGTTTCTAACAGCTTTGTCACTTGCTCCACTTTGGTTCTCAGTTGGTGTGTTAGTGGTACCAGATGGTGAGGAAGAGCCATCAGATGGTGAATTGGAACTTCCTGGTGCGTTGGAACCTGCTGGTGTGTTGGAACCTGATGGAGAATCAGATGGCTTTGGGTATGCAGTAGTAGTTGGGTTGTTGTACACTGGTGGGTTGTTTGGATCGCAAACATCACCAGAAGCTGGGTTGAAACATCCTTCACCACAAGCTACACTTCCTGGATCGCAAATGATCTTGTTACCACCTTCAGTCTTCAAGCAAACTTGGTATTGTGAGTTGTAGCAGAATTCACCGCATGTGCTGTCACCAGCGTTGCATCTGAGTTTGTTACCAGAGGCAGTGACCAAACATGAGTGGTATTGTTCATTGTAGCAAGTATCACCACAGATCTTGTCACCAGCGTTGCAGTTGACTTGAGCACCGGCGTCACTGACGAGGCAAGAGTGGTAGGTTGGGTTGTAGCAGAGTCCGTTGCAAACAGCGTTACCAGCATCACATTGGATTTGTTTTCCGTTTCCGGCGTCCAAGCATGAGTGGTATTCTGGGTTGTAGCATAAATCGTTACAGATCTTGTTTCCAAAGTTGCAAGTAATGTTACCATATGAAGCTTTTTGGCAGTTTTGGTAAGCTGGGTTGTAGCATGATTCTCCGCACATTTGATCACCAGCGTTGCAAGTAACTTGCTTTCCTGAATCGGTAGTCAAGCATTGTTGATGAGTTGGATTGTAGCAGTAGGTGTCGCAAACTTGATCTCCCAAGTTGCATGGAATTTGTTGTCCACTTGGTAAGGTCATGCATGAGAATTGTTTGGGATCTTGGCACCATTGGTTGTTGCACACTACGTCACCGTTGTTACAGATGATGGCATCAGTCGTGTTCTTGATGACGTTACAGGTGTATAG
>JAESGV010001369.1_pt1 | contig 10189 bp, 8 predicted proteins | sample 9269781 | NCBI WGS metagenome assembly JAESGV01 (sample SAMN15741586, study PRJNA653496) | algae metagenome | isolation source: Tildeniella torsiva UHER 1998/13D and co-occurring heterotrophs from... | place: Slovakia: Slovak Paradise National Park, Hrabusice, Kosice Region | collected 2000-01-01
GAAGACAGGCGTTTATACTTGGAGAGACACGTTCACATTTGGAACAATTTGACACAAGAAGAGGCATTGCAATTTATAAGAAAGTATATAGAAAGCATGCGAGAAAAGGATAAAAAACGGAAGAGGTGTGAAGAGGAGCACGACGAACACCAAATCAATGTAAATAATGATGAGCAGCCAGCACGTAAGAGTGCTAGAACAGAAAACATACCCATACAAGAGATTGATACTCAATCGTGATATGAATAGAATAAAATGTATAGTTCATAGAGAAAAAATTAACTTGGGGAAGTTCTGAAGTGTGAAAAGCGACCAAGTCAGGGTAAAAAATAGTGACATTAAATATTACAAAACGCGAAATAGCTTCGCTCAGTTTTTATAAGCGAAAGCTTTCGTCTTCATCCATATCAATGGGCAGTGCTTGATACCGCTGCTCTACCTTTTCACAACACGCTACTAGAACTAAAATTGTACTACAAAGCAAAGAACTCACGAGTAATACGCTCAATATGACATAACCAGCAATGTTTCCATATGTTATGTTCACTTGGTTCGATTTGAGTGCCAGTATGCCTGCGCCTTGTTGTATAACCAGTGCTGTCCTTATATAATCTTCGTATACACCTACACCAAACATTGGAGTTGCATCTGCTCCAACATTTACAGCTGTAAAAGTTGTAAATTTGGCATTTGGAATGAGAATCTTAGTGTTTGTTAAAAAGTGTGGTTGACCAGTCCGCGTGTCAACAAACACTCCTGTTGGTCTTTCATTGTTTGTCAGATCAATAATCATTCTAGAATTATCTTTCAAATTGTATCGGGCTAACTGACCGTTTGGTTGACCTTCCGAGTAGAGTGCTACGTACAGTAAATTCTTCTGCGAATCCAACGCCATATTCACATACGCGGTTTGAATCTCTGGAAACAATAAAGTTGCAAGTTCCTCTCGCGTTTGTCCATTGTATACTTTTACAGAAGTTGTACTGGCGAAAAACACTCTATCTCCTTGTGTTATGCATGACGTACTTTTGATTCCTGCTGGTTGGTCCAAATTGAATGTAAATAAACTCTTTCCGCTCTTGGAGTTGATTACGTGCAGTTCACTCCCACCACCAATCCAAATATTCTTATTTTTGACAGCGCATGTGGAACCAGTGAAGGTCAATTCCACTTGGTCTTCTAATTGGTACGTAATAGGATTATATCTGTATAATCGTTGTGTGCTATCGTCTTGCTTTGTTGCTAATATTCGAATAGAAGAGTCGTCCGTAAATGCCGCTCCCAATTGGTATCCTTTTTCTTTTATCTCTATTTTTCTCACTGTACTCCTCAATTTTGAATCGATAGTGACAATATCGTTTGTATTATAATTTATAAAGTAAACATCTTCGCTGTAAAGGTCTGGCAGTAGTGTGCCATCTGTTATTGACGTACTTTCGTATACTTTGGACACTATTGTTAAGGTGTCCACAGCGTACACTGCAGCTGCCATTAACAGACACACCAGTAGAACTCGTGATGTGACATGCATGACGTGTACACGGTTGTAATTTGGTTTGTTTCAAAAGATAAGAGCACGTTGTTCTATGCTGTATTGTTTGTTCGCTATCTTTGTGGCACCAAAAATGTAGAGCGCAAGGATTATTTTTAGTGATATCTGTCTACAATTCGGACAATAGCCACAGTAGTGGCTTCTATCATGCAGCATGTGGCTCCATCGCTGGATGAACCGTTTCTGCAGTCGCTAGTCACCAACAAAATTCGTTCTATGCTAGTTACGAGAAAATCAGACGCACACGGACAAAAGAGAAGTTCATCATCTTTGCGCAATCAGAAAACAAAATACGAACGTGAAAAAATTACACCAATACGTGCGACAAGTTCACTTGGCAGTATCGATATCAATTTACCAAACGCGAAACGTTCATCACCCCAGTCAAAACTACCACCACAATCACTACCAGAAAGAAGCGCTCATGCGAGAGTAGAGCTACCTTACATTTCTACTTCTTATAAGCCTCGAATTATACAAGTTATACATGGTCGGTCACCACTGTTTGAGGTAGAAGATAATGACTTGTGTAGCTACGACATTGGAGACATTGACGATAGTTTAGGGTATGGTATAAGACAATCGCACAATAGAGACGGAATGAGCGACGAAGATTTTGGCTTTGAAGAATACAACGCGAATATAGGAGTTAGCGATTTAGATAGTCATGTAATGAGAGGCTCTACTAAACGGAAATTTTCATTAGAAACAACTGAGGCTGAAAAGAAGATAGATGAATACGACAACTCGCATCCAACGACACCCATTAATGTTATACATCAAACGAACGAAGAGTTGTCACAATCTATACCAACACCACAACAATCACATTCCCCAACGAACTTGCAAAGTTCTCAAAAGCAACCCAATGTACAGTTCTCTCCCATCAACTCGCAGTATTCTCCAAGACAAGTTCATACAACTTTGAATGTTCACCAATCACAACAACCTGTACCAGAGATTATTCCATTAGTAGACACGTACGAAAGTATGGTACCTCTAAAAGTAATTCACAGAAACTCTATTCATCGTTCGTCGATCGCCAATTTACAATCAAGTTTGTCAAATCGGAAAGATCAAACAGTATATGCACCAGGTGGAGTACCTTCACGCCGTAACAGTAATGCGAATATCACAGATAGTGTAGATCTGAGTCGAAGTGCAAACTTTAAAAAGTCTATACTTGATGGTTTACTTTCTGATTTGGATCCATGGACAGAATCATTTGATTCTCTAACAGAAGCAAATTACATAAGAAAAGAAAGTTCTCCTACTGAAGATATTGCTCATACGATCAGACGCACTCAATCGATGAGAAGTACAACACCGTCACCAGATAAAGAGAAACTGAAAAGAGCAGCGAGTCGTACATCAATGTCAGTTGTGAGTATTAATGATAATACGATTACATCAATGGGTGGTATAGAGTTACCAGAGAAAGTACCAAAGATGACACCAATGGAAAAACACAAATTGAAAAAATCTTTTGGTTCAATGGCGAATTTGAAGAGTACTGATATGAGAAAATCGTTGAAAGAAATTCGAACGCCGTCGCCAGTGAGTAGTGATAGTATTGCTTCTAAAGCGACTGTATCGCCGGTTGTTAGTGTATCAACATCACAAGACAAGAGTAAAGTCGTTGATGAAACATTGACTGTCGTCAAGAAACCAACTGCGTTACCACCTGTTGCGGAAAAAGAAGAGAAACTAAAAATTGTCATACCAGAGGAAGAAACATCGTCAGTATCACTAGTTGTAGAAGAAGTCAAAGAATCTACACCTATACGAGGGTTTCAACGAAAATCACGACTAAAACCTATGACACCTACGACACCAAAAGTCAAAAAGAAACGAACACCAACTACACCAGTTACACCTCCTCCAACCATAAAAGAAGAGATACCACCACCTGTAACACTATCTGTAAATACACCTATATGTGGAGCAGAAAGTGACGATGAAGAGGAACCAGTTATTGTTGTAGAAAAGAAACCAGAACAAACAGAAGAAGAGAGGATTAGTACTTTTATTGAAATTTTACAAACAGAGTTACCTGATGTTGCATTAGATATAAAAGAAATACTCGAGGAAGATGTAATTGAAGGTGAACCACCACGTTCGTTTGATAGTATTGTTGCTACGGTGTGGAACAAAATAGAGTTGAAAAAAGCCGGAAGGGTGATTGATATTTTAAAGTATCATGACATGTTTGGATTTAGAATGAATTGGAGATTGGAAGATATGGGAAAGCTCTCACCGAGTGCTTCTAGAAAAATTTCAATGTTTCATGGACAACGGCATTTATAAACATGTATAATTTATTCAACTTTGTGTACCATAAAAAACCTCTTGCATTAACCTCGTGCTTTCCTCGAAATTGTTCCCGAAAGCATCTGCGGCGACATTAGTAAGGTCTTTCATTTTCAGTTTTGGAGTTGCAATACCATTATCATCTACAGTGTATTTTTCTGGATCCCAATATTCTTTTAACGTCATATCCAATGTTTTCAAACCTTTTGTATCTGGCAAACTCTTCAAGATAATAATTTGCACGATTATGATTTTTGTTTCTTGCTTCTTCCACATCTTCTTTTCTGCATGATTTAGGAAACACTTTTTTCTGCCACGAGTAGTCATGACAAACAATCATATATTGATCATGCTGTTCTACACGCAGGTACGATATACTCTTCCATTGGATCTCGGGATGCATGTGGTGTGCATGTTCTAGAATCTTGCATGATAAATGTGTATTGAGTGTTTGGTTAGCGCTGCTAAGACTAGAGACTTCTTCTAGTTTGGGGTGTTCTCCCAACGGCACGTAGAGAACTTTTGTACACATGCGTTTGCTGGTTGCCTACTTTTTGCTTTCAAATATAAGGTACTAATAACGGTAGCTAATATCTTCTAGTTGATAACATCTTGTTACCGACGTCTAAAACGTTTGTTGGTTTGCTTACAAGAAAACGAAGCATGAGCACAAAGAAGCTTGTGAACGATCCTTCTCGTGTTGTACAAGAATGTATCAGAGGTGTTACAAGTACTCACTTACATTTGAAACAGTTAATCGTATCACATGAAAACCAGAAAACAGAATTAGACGTAGTTGTACGCGCAGATGTAAAACAGATCAACAATGTTTCTTTAATTAGTGGAGGTGGCTCTGGACACGAACCAGCCCATGCAATGTACGTTGGGAAAGGAATGCTCACAGCAGCAGTATGTGGAGCTGTTTTTACATCTCCTGCAATCAAAGTTATTCTACAAACGATACGCGCTGTTACGGGACCTAAAGGTTGTCTGTTAATAGTTAAAAACTATACTGGCGATCGACTAAATTTTGGAGCCGCAGCAGAACAAGCACGATTGGAAGGATTTAAAGTCGAAATGATAATTGTGGGAGACGATTGCTCGTTAAAAACAGCACGAAAACGTAGAGGAATAGCGGGAACAATATTTGTACACAAACTAGTTGGCGCATATGTAGAGAATTCTCCAGATGCCACACTAGATCAAGTCAAAACATTCGCAGAGTGGGTTAGCGCTGCTGTTTCTACTATGGGAGTTGGTTTATCAGGCTGCACTGTACCTGGCAACGTATCATCATCGTTCAATCTACCAGGCAATGAAGTTGAACTTGGACTAGGAATTCATGGTGAACAAGGTGTACAAAGAGTAGAAATGGAATCATCAGACCAAATTGTAAGAGTACTAGTTGATAATATCGTACAAAACCAATTCAACCAATCACAAGGGAAACGTGTAGCACTCATGGTGAACAACTTGGGCAGCACTACAGGTATCGAACTATATATTGTTGTGCATACTGCTGTACAATTGTTACAAGATCGAGGAATCATTATTGATAGAATCTACGTTGGTACATTCATGAGTGCTCTAGATATGGCAGGGGTATCACTAACTATTCTTAATCTGAACAGAGACAAGAATCCACTGGGTACTGAGCAAGTCCTATCATTACTCGACTTTCCTACAGAATCACCAAGTTGGCCTCCAGCAACGACTATCACCACTCAAAGCAGAACAAATACAGAGTTCAATCATCATGTGCATGAATCTAGTATCACTGAACAAGAAGAGAAAGAACAATACACTGATGAGCAAGAGTTAATTGACTACACCGTCAAAGTCGTACGAGCTATTTGTGAAAAGATCATCGAGTCTGAAAAAGATTTAACAAAACTAGACACACTAGTAGGAGATGGTGATATGGGTCTATCATTTAAAAGAGGAGCACAACTAGTACTAGAACGAGTAGAACCAGAAAAGATCAAGAATGTTGCTCAACTGATTCGAACTGTTGCACTTGCAGTACAAGAAATTGGAGGATCAAGTGGAGCTCTACTTAGCGCTGGAATCTTAACTCTTGCTCATTCACTAAAAGAGAACAGAAACGAACAAGGAGCTAAACTTTGGTCGATAGCGATGGATCAAGGCGTAACAGCAATTACAAAATTGGGAGGTGCACAAAAGGGAAGTCGAACGATGATGGATGCATTGATCCCTCTGAAAGATGAACTATTAGAGTGCGCGAAAAGAAATACCACAGGACAAGAGTTAAAAGGTAAATTAGTGAAAGCAAGTCAAGACGGTGCTGACTCTACAAAAGATATGGAACCAGGAGAGGGTCGTTCTGGTCTCATAGAAGCATCGAAAATTGTTGGAAATCCTGACCCAGGTGCTGTCGCTATGGCGATTATGGTAAAAGTTTGGTCAGAACAATAAATTTACAATTGAATTGTTCCAACAAGAGCATAATGGTCACAACCCTTGAAAGATTTCCATTCCTTACTTGTGGGAGTTACATCTTTAACAAATGTACTATCCAGACAACCACCAAAGGGCCACAATGCAGAGCAATCTTCATAAATGTGAGGAACAAATTGTTTTGGTTTGGAATGAGAAACGACTTTGAATACAGAGTTCCAGTCTCCTCCAATCACTGTTGGTGTTTTGAATTGACTAGCAAAGTTCCAAGTTAGAGGAACGTTAATAGATGCCTTGCACTTGGAGAGTAATGTGCTCATCAAACTTGGTGGATGCACAGTGATTGCAGTCAAATTCTGTTGTCCATTAAATAGTGTGGCACCAACTGCAGTAAAGTCATTGTTACATGGGGCTGGGTAAATTAAGTGGTGCGACTCTACCAATTTGAACTTTTTTTTGTATGCCACGCACTCGTAGTTTCCGTTCTCTTTTGGTGAGCATACAGACTGATATTCGTTCCTATTTAAAAGAGGACCAGAGATCAAATTGGTGCCGTTGCATTTTACGGGCATAAATAATTGATCTCCTTGACAAAGTTCGCTAATCATGTATACATCTGCCGAGAGTTCAGCAAACCATTCTCTAATTTTTTCTGCTAACCCAGGGTTCACTAGCTTGTTCTTCGCATTTGTATAACGCAATTCTGCATTACCAACGTTGAATGCCACATACTTAACTTCGGCAGCGCATACCGCTGCAAGAGCGAACAAGAAGACAAGCAAAACTGTTGTCATTTCAACGTCACAAATTACAAAGCTGTTTATTAGCTCATTTGCTCTTCTCCCACAGCAAGTACGCTTTTTGTTGCAATTCCTCAACAGAGCCCTCATATAGTGGTACTTTTAGAGTTTCACCGCTTGGCATTACAAGGTCTGCATCTGCAACAGATTGGAAATCATTTCTTCCACTGCTTGCATGAAGCATTCCGCCACGTAATCTGAATACTAGATGTAACGTCGACTCTTTTTGTATGTTGTAGTCTTTGAGTGTTCTTCCATCTTCAAGTTGTTTGCCTGCAAAAATCAATCTCTGTTGGTCTGGTGGATAATTTGTTTTGTCTTGAATCTTTTGTTTAAATGTATCTACACACTCAGACTCCTCGCATTCTATAGTAATCGTTTGCATATAGCGCTGATAGACAATTAATTTTCCTTGGGCATCAACTTCAAAAGAGTGCATGCGGGCTAGGTCAAGTACGCTCTCATCGTCTCGCACTGCAACTTCTTTTTTAAAAGAATTCCACCATGGACACTTCACGAACAGTTGCATCTGGTTTGTTGTGCAACTTCGAAGTTGTTCTTTTGCGGTTGTAAATGAAAAACAAACTAGAATATTCCAACGCAGTTACGTGTTCATGTTGCCTGCTGTCACGTTTTATTATTTTAGTTGGACACGTTTTTTAGCAACAAATGCATTTGCTATCTGTAAATTGCTCGTATCTTACTGAGCAGCAAGCTACGCTTGTCGAAAATGTATCATCAACATACAATGAAGTCGTTGCAGCAGCTGTAATACGCAACCACAAAATGAAAATTTTAATTACTAAGGAACTCAACTCACTATTCATGGCATTGCTTTCTAAAAAGTTGCCACATGAACTATGCTCGCACCTCGCACTCTTCGCGTATGCTATGGTAGTACCAGGAAAGCACGAAATAGCGGAACAAGCATTGCGAGAAGCTTGTACTAAACATTGGGAACATTCGAAACATTTCGTGCGAGGCTTAAGAATGCTATATAACACACGTAAGCAAAACTGCGTGTACAAAATTGAAATTGAATGAATATAAATAAAATCTGCTGAGTAAAAGCTGCAGTCCTTGTTGTAAATCTTGGTCAACTTAGACCTTCAATTAAAATAATCACACGCAAGACCATCAGACGGTACTCGTAGACTACACAACATGGCCCTCGCGTTCTTGAATTTAAAAGGATTTCATCCATCAAACAAAGCGAATCAACGACGTCTTTTCATCGCAGAAGAGCGAGAGAAGGACCGCATAAAACGAGATGCAGAGGCAATGAAAGAGTGGGAAGCAGAGCAGGAAATGTATCAAACAAAACAACCCGCTTCGCAAAATAATGTTAACCAGTCGATACAAAGCGTAGAAAAACTAAAAGCGAGAAAACAACAATTATTAGGTCACACATCTACGTTTGATGAACCCATACCAGTTGTAAAAATGGAAGAAGAGGGAGAAAAAAAGAAGAAACGTAAACGTGGTGGTGGAAGAGGTGGAGGTAACAAACAAAAAGAATCAAAACATCCATTATCGTTGATGGGAGCTGTAGAAGAAGCAGAAAAAGCAGAAGAACTACGCATACAACAAGAGTTGTCAGATTTAGACCGGCGTTCGAGTATGCGAAGAGGACAAGAAGAAAAACTCAATTTCATGTACACAGTACCACCTGGTCTAAAAGCAGCAATGGAACGCGAAAAAGAGGAAGAAGAAAAACAAAGAATACGCGAAAAACTACTAGTAGACCACGTCATCACAATGGAAGAACAAATGTCACTCATACCAAAACAACAAGATCAATCGTTCTATCCACAACCTATCAAGTTGGTCGGAAACGCACAACCTATCGCTGTACTAGATCCAGAAAATCGATCAAAACCAAAACATTTGATTTCTGATGCAGACAAGTTCCCTATTTTGAAGAATGCGCCTGTTGCAGGTCGTTACACGGAAAATGTCAAGTTGAAACACAAGCCATTGGGAGTAGAATTACGTGATGTAAGATGTACACGTTGTGGAGGATTTGGTCATACCAATCTTGATAGAGAGTGTCCAATGCGTCATTTCAATCCATTAGATAAGAAACGTCAACAAATGGAAGATCCTATGGCGAAATTTATAGAGAATGAAACTGAACCTGTACAGAAAGAAGAACCAAAAGAAGATGATAACGAACAAATCTTGAAACAACTCACACCTGACGAACGTAAGAAACTATTGAAAAAGTACAACGAGTTACGGAAAAAGTTAAAATTGGAAAGTGAATCAGAAAGTGAAGATGAAGAACGCCGTAGAAAACGCAAAAAAGAAAAGAAAGAGAAACGTGAGAAGAAACGCAAACATGAGAGTAGTGGTGACGAACGAGATCACAAACGTAGAAAGACATCTAGACATGACGATGATAGAGACCGTTACGATAGAAGAGACAGAGAATACGACAGGCGTCGTGACTATAGTGATGATGAAGATAGTAGAAGAGAACGAAGAAGTGATCGTTATGATAACAGAGACCGTAGAGGAGATCGTTATGAATCACGTGATGGGTATTCTGCAACAAGACGAAACGAGGAGAAGCATAACTATGGTGATAGACGTTAGGAAAAACGACAAAACGGAAGAAAAAAAGGACCATAGGGAATCTATGAAGTAAAAACAAGCAAACGAAAGTTTTCGCGCAAACTTATTACAATAACAAAGGTCATTATTGGACATCAGGTCGTAATTTCGAATTCTCATACATAGTAATTGTACTGCCTATATGATAGTCCCCGTCTGTCAATCAAACTAATGCAGATTCAATCACCAAACATGATGCTATCAATTAACGTGACTTTGACAGGAGATAGGGTTCAATCTAGTTTAACACAAACAAACCGTTGCAAAATCACAACAACGCAACAAAGCAACGCGTAGTAGGAGCTATTAACTATAACTATGCAAACTATAACACTATTAATTGCTCTAATCTTTGTCTCGTGCGTGTTAGCAACACCACCCCCACCATGTTGCACTCTCTACACAGGAGAATCTTGCTGTGTTAGCTCGTGTGCTTGTTGGTCTAATGGAGGAGGCGCAGGTATGTAAACATTTTAACTTGACGCTTAATAAT
>JAESGV010001370.1_pt1 | contig 10187 bp, 8 predicted proteins | sample 9269781 | NCBI WGS metagenome assembly JAESGV01 (sample SAMN15741586, study PRJNA653496) | algae metagenome | isolation source: Tildeniella torsiva UHER 1998/13D and co-occurring heterotrophs from... | place: Slovakia: Slovak Paradise National Park, Hrabusice, Kosice Region | collected 2000-01-01
TATGGACCAAACAAACAGACAATATATTGCAGATAACGTTCCACAAGCATTATCAGCGATACTTAAGACGTGTAGAAAATGTACAAACGATGTCGCGAGCATGGACAAACAAAAAGAAGAAATTGTCTATAATATGATGGTACGATTTCGTTTATTTGCTTACACATTAAAGATTTCATTATCTGGTTTAGCACTAAACCCAACTGCGTTGGCAGAACTTCAACGATTGGAGGCACCAGCATATATTTCTGGACTTGTCATAGACTCGTATTATGATATTCATCAACCTGTTATCGAGTCTTCTATGGCCGCTCTATGGAACATCACACTACAAAAAGAACATAGAAAAACAATTCTCAAAGTATGTAACTTATTTCAAAGCTAACACACGTAGAACAAACCATTATTCGAAAAGTTGATGGCGCGTTTGATACAACTATCAAATCACAACCACGCAGCAGTTAAAAAGAACGCGAGTAACGTACTACAAATCATGGCCTCAGAAGAAGAAAGTCAAAAGCTTTTATTGAATACCAGTCAAGATACCATTCCTCGCATGATTCGCGATCTCTCCTCATCCGATGTAGAAACGATAAAATCAGCAGCAGGAACAATGTGGAACATGGCAAAGTCGGAAGATATTCGTATCAAGATTCGAGAAGAGAATGGTTACCAACCACTCGTATTCGCACTCCTTGCCAACTTTGATCCAAAGAACATACAAGCATCGATTCCAGTATTATACAAAATCACAGGAGCAATTGTCTCTTGCTCTTTGGACGACGAGAGTGCACAATTCATGGGTCAACTAGATGTCAACGAGACATTGTTTGACATTTTGCAAGCGTGTAATGCATGTAAGCTTCCAGAAGCAACTCCAGTCATGGAAAACGTACTTTCCGCATTGAACAATTTGGCAATTCAACAAATCAACAGAACACTAATACACGAATTGGGAGGTATCAAAAAACTAGTTGACTTTTTATCCGAAAAATCAAATACAAAAGAAATGATTCTTGCAGAGAAAGCGTCCAACGTATTAACCAATTTGGCCATTGATGACGTTGGTTCCAATGCCATTCGTGAATTGGGAGGTATCGAGAAACTTTTGGCACTTGTAAAGATTCAAGGAGCACAAACTGATTTTTCAGAAGCAAAGAAAAAGGCAAGTGGTGCTTTATGGAACTTGGCGCTCAATGATGCCAATTTGAAAGAAATCGAATCACAAGGAGGTATCAAACCATTAGCAGAATTTGTTTCACAAATCGATAATGAATTGGAAGAAATACTCGTTAACAAGATGAAGAATAGAATCCAAGATGAAGAAGAGTTGGACGATTTAGTGCTCACCGACTCTGATGACGATGACGAAACTGATTTATCATCAACGGCGACATCATTTGATAATGATGATGATGAACTATTTTGGTTAAAAGATGATGACGATTTGGCAACATCAAGTAGTGGATACACGAATCCAAATACGTTCCGTTTTTCACTTACTACGACACCTGATGTACCACTTCCTCCACCGGTTGTCACTCCACGTTCAACTTCAACAACGCCTCGCAAAGATGTTGAACTTACACCACAAGAGCGTGCTGAACAACGCAGAAACAATGCAATCAAGTATTTGCACGAGTCTGAACGTGTCTATATGAAGTTACTGGAAACAATTGATGAATTGTACATGAGTAGCGACAGTGAACTGATTCGAAGAAATTTAATGACTCATGAAGTTCATTCGAACATTTTCCAAGATATCGATTGCTTACGTATGATCAACAAAGACTTTTTCATCGAATTTGATCGTATGGTCAATGATTTTACCAATACGGGAAGAAATCTTTCTGGTGTGAAAATTGGACAATTGTTCATGAAGAGAGCACCAACGTTTCGATTGTACAAGACTTATGTGAATAACATGAAACGTGCATTGGACACATTAACCGAAAAAGAAAAGAAATCTACACCATTACGTAGTTTCATGACCGAAACAAGACCACAATTAGTGTCACACGTTTCCACATTGCGAACCATGACATCTCGATTCATTGCCGATTCTGATTTAATGGTACGTGGAACGCCAAGAAATATGAAACTAATGGATGATAATGAACCCACTTCAGTGCAAGATATTTTACTCAAAGTACCCATTGAACGTGTACATTTCTACTTGGTTTGGTTACGTGCCAATCATACCGAAAGAGGACACATGGATCATGATCAAATTCGTGAAGCGGAGAAGCAAATGTCAAGTGTGAATGAGTATTGCGTTAAGAAAATCGAAGAGTTACAAAAATTGGAACAATTCAAGGAAATGCTGTTGCACTTTGCGCCACTTTCCGCGCAGAAACAAACCAAACATTACTTGTTGAAGAATTGTGGTTTCCCATCACCATCGGAAAATCAAATTGAATTAAACTTGTATTTGGCGTGGAGTAAGAACTATGCCAAACATTTGGAGAAGAGTAACAAGAAGTGGAACGCGCTCAAGGGAGATTTGGCTGATCCAAAACTTCACAAGGATTTGAAAAAATTGGTTAAAAAATATGGTATCCCTCCTGCGCATCGTCCACGTGCTTGGATGAAGATTTCTGGTGCATCAAAGCTAATGGCAGAAAATACTGGCTATTACAAACGTATTTTGGGTGTTCATTCGAATCAAGCCAATGCCTCGTGGTTTAGTCAAATTGAAAAAGATCTCAAGAGAACGTATACAAATCATCCATTGTTCATCGAACAAGATAACGAAGAAGTAACCATGGCCATGCGAAGAATTCTAATCGCATACTCGTGGCGTAATCCAATAGTCGCCTATTGCCAATCATTTAACTATATTGTTGGTATGTTGCTTTTGCATTTGTCAGAAGAAGAAACGTTTTGGCTCTTTGTTACTCTAGTGGAGAATTATCTTCCACAAAATTTTTATTCTCCCAATTTGAAAGGTGTACTTGTTGACGCTACAGTGTTGGATGAACTAATTTTCCAAAACTTGTACAAACTATCAGCACGTTTGAAAAAACTAGAATTTGATATTAGTAGTTTCACAATGAGCTTCTTTATGAAGTTATTTACTACTGATTTCCCAGTGGAAGTGACATTGAGAACGTGGGACGCAATGTTCACTTTTGGACCAGTGATGTTGTTCCGTGTAACTTTGGCGTTATTGAAATTGAACGAAGCACAATTATTGAAGACGGAATCATTGAGTGAATGTTTGTTATTGTTCCAAAACCAAATTGTCAAGCAATGTTTCGACGTTAAAAAGTTGCTCAAGACGGCGTTTGGATATAGCAAGGTAACACCAGACAAAATCGACACATTGAGGAAGAAATATACTCCATTGATCGAAATCGAGTTACAAAAGCAGGAAGAAAAGAAAGAAGAATCAGAGGTACAAAAAGGATGGAATTGAGAAACTTATTAAACAGTTTTTTGTAACCATGCCAACTCACACAACATGATACACACGAAGACGTTACGAGTTGCATTTTCAAGACACTACTCGCAAAATCCTTTTCATGGTGCTGGTCGCACTGTAATATCGCTATTGAAACACAATTACAGCGATGCAATAGAAGCGTACAAAAAATCTCCAGATCCTGCAGGTGCAGCGTGCTTAATCTCGAAAGAGATTTGTTACACAAAAGCAATTCAACACTACAATACTTTACTAAACGTATCGGAACCACATAGCCACGTATTTGGAACTCTTGTGAAGTTAATTCGAGCCACAAAAAATCAGCATAAAATGGCAGAACTCTGGAAAGATATGAAACGATTCAATGTCCTGCCAAATAGACAATTATTCTCTTCGATTATTTCTGCAAGTGCAGAAGCGCGAGATAAAGAATTATTGCGCGATCTACTTGAGACATGGCCAAGATTAAACTTTCAAGAAGATGCGATTTGCATACAATTCATTCGCAGTTTCATTGAGCTAAACGATTTTGATGCAACTTTTGAAGCGTACAAAGTATTAGAAAAACCAACAATACCTGTGTTCATGGTGATCGTACAAACTTGTCGCAGCGTACAGCAGTCATCATGCGTAGCTATGTTATGGAACGATATACTCAAGCATGAGATCAATCTAGATAGTAGACTGTGCTCTTTGTTGATTACCACCTGCTACGACATTAACAATACTGTGCTTGCTCAAGACGTGTTTGAACATTCCAAGCATCTTAAAGTTAGTTTTCATTCTTATTTTAAACCATAGCTAAATGTCATAGATTGCTCTCAATTGATCAAGCTCTTCTCTGAAGCTAGTATGTTCGACAAGGCGATGGATGTTTTGGAATACATAGATCAATGGAAAATACAACCAAATGCACAATTGTACACATCACTGATCACGGCATGTGCTAACTATGCGTTACTGTCTTATGGTCGTAAAGTACATGCGCATATACTAGCAAGCAATGTTGCGATCAATTTAGTTCTAGGAAATGCGTTAATAAACATGTATAGCAAAGGAGGTGATGTTAACAAAGCGCGTACGATATTCATGTCTATGAAAGACAAATATATCATCACCTGGACAGCGTTGCTATCAGGTTACTCGTTGGTAGGGGATGGTAAGACGGCGCTAGAAATATTTCATGAAATGAAAGCAAGATGCATCGTACCTGATGAAGCAGTAGCAATTTGTGTTTTGCAAGCACTAAGTCATTCTGGAATGATAGACGAATCTGTAAGAGTGATCGCATCGCTTACGTTTCCACCAACGTTGAAGATACGCACGTGTTTGGTTGATTGTTTGGCTAGGCTTGGAAGACTACAAGAAGCAGAAGAGATGGTTTTAGGTATGCATGACGCTGATTGTCAAGCTTGGATGTCAGTGCTAGGAGCATGCAGAACGTACCTAGATGTAGAACGAGCAGAAAGAGTGATGCAAGAGATAATAAAGATGGAACCACTAAATGCTTCTGCTTATTCGCTATTATCAAACATCTATGCAGACGCTGGTGAATGGGAGATGCGCAAACATTTGCAGCAAAGTATGGAAGAACGTGGTATTAAGAAGAATCCAAGCATAACTTCAACAGAAGTCAATGGCAAAGTCCATACATTCGTGGCTGGTGATCCTTCGCACTTAATAGACAAACAGGTACGGCAACATTGGAAAGAATTGCTTGTCAAGCTACGCTCATTGGGGTATATGCCGAGCAAGACTGTGTTCGAACATAGCGAGAAACTAGCTATCTGCTATGCATTGCAGAGCACTCCTCCAGGAACAGAAATAACGTTAGTCACTAGCTTGAAAATGTGTAAAGATTGCCACAATGCAGTAGCATTCATTTCGCGTGTTGAAAGAAGAACGATATTAGTTCGTGATTCGAGTCGAATTCATAGGTTTGAAACTGGAATCTGCTCATGCACAATTATGGGCACCTATCAAAATTTTTATAAAACAAAAGATTGACATACCAGACTTATGTTGAAAAGAACACTTGAAGAATATGTTTTAATTTCAGTTCTTGCAGATGATACATGTGATATCACCATCGACTTAGAAGCACTTCTCGAGCAGAAATTTAACGAATCACGCACGAATCAGATAATAGCAGCTTGCGACATCACCAAAATATTTCTTACCGATATAGTCACCGATAAAGTATTAAAAGAACTCGAAGGCCATACTTTAAGAATCACAAGTGTCGCATTTATCAACCCCAAAGAATTAATAACAACATCGCTTGATAAAACAATAAGAATTTGGGATACAATTTCTGGACGATGTATTTTAAACTTTCCATCGCAATCGTGCTCATTTTCGGCAACCATAGTGGATAAAAACACTGTCGCGACGTGTGGAAATGGAATTCGGTTTTGGAATGTGAATACTGGGCAGTGTCTGCGAACGCTAGACACTCAAGGCAGCACTATTCTCGTTTTAAAGTTGCACGGTAACTCGTTAATATCAGCTGGTAGAGATTCACGCATACGATTCTGGGATTTGACTACATTTGAGTGCACACAAAATATTGAAAAAGTAGCACTCTGCTCCACGTACGATTTAATAGTTACTAGCTCTTATGTGCTATATAATTCTACATACGACGTATTCAAGTACAGCTTGAAAAACGAGTCGACAATAGAGGAGGTTATGTATGAGTCAGAAGCAGGCACTATAGAATTCATAGATGAAAACACATACGCATGGATAGACGGATCGCAGAAACATATTTACTTGTTAAACATAGCAAATGGAAGGATTGTAGCGCAAATGGAACGACATGCTAGTTGTATTAAACCATTAGGAAATGATCAACTTGTCATTGGCACAAAACAAGGTTTCATTAGGGTACTAGACAGAAATGGAGGAATTATTAAGTCGATAAAGGTAGGAGCATGCATACAGCTTCTAGCAGTCAATGAATAAAGTATTTGTTATTCGCCATTTATCGTCACAACTATATTACGTGTTGTTGGGTGATCTCTAAATTCGCATAACCAAATTCCTTGCCAAGTGCCAAAATTCAACTTGCCATTTGTTATTGGTATGTTAACTGATGGACCAACAAGTGTTGTTTTAACGTGAGCTGGCATATCATCTGATCCTTCTGTCTAGTTTGGTAAATCGTTTGAATATATTGTACGTACGGTATGTCTGTAATATTTTTGATTTTCTGGAGCAACAAAATTCAAAGAATCTTCCATGTCTTTTCTTACATCTAGTATGCTGTAAATAAAATTATTTTCAGCGTACCTGAGTCGTAATTTTCGTTTATAGTAATCGCAGCACTTGTGTGTTGTACTATCAAGGTGAGAAAAGAAGATCAAATATAAATACCAAACAAATTGCAAAGTCCTATTTTGATACCTTGTAAATCAGCTCCAATTTGTTCAAGTACTTTATCAGTAACAAGATGCATGCCACGCTTTGGCGCTTTCAAAGATACAATTTTTTGTCTCCAGACCATGTTTGTTCAAAAAAGTTTTTATTACAACCTTTAATAACGTGTTTCCTCCTTGCATACCTCGTACGAAGTATGTAACTCTTTTGGCTTCTTGGCGTAGTGAATATTCACTGTCTTGAAAGAAACTTCATTAGAAGAGTCACTCGTAGTGCTATTGAATCCAACTTCCGTGTAACTACTTGTATTTCCAAACGTAAACTTGACAGTGGCGATATGCTTTTGTTTGTCAACGGACTCTACTTTCCAGGTACCCTTGCTATCGCTACATTCACTTCCTAATGCGCCTCCGCTTCCACTACTGTAGTCGACAGTGCCATTTGCAAGTAGTGATACTTCAGTGAACGAACCATCGTAACTATACGAGTATCGTCCATGTAAATAGTTTTCAACTGGAGTATTTTCGTCAATGTCGCGTGTAGTGAGTTTGGCATACGTGGAGTAGAGTTGAGGATTTAACGCTTGGTTTTCTTCAACTTGTTTTTGAGCTACGCGCGAGATGTCTATTGCCATATCTTCTGTGAGTCTAATCTTTTCTTTGTCAATACTTTCGAATAATAAATATTTCAACGTAAGAGGGCAGTTCTTGGTAAACTGGTAAATTCTATAGGGATTACCAGACAACGTCCAGCGTATTTGTTGGTTGATATCAAAGTATGGTCGGAGTACTGATTCCTCTGATAAGTACTTTATCATTGCAGGGCCGCATTGTGAGCCTACTTCGAATATTTTCTCGGCATTTTGCTTGCATACTCTACGAAAATCTTCTTTGAAAACGGATTCATCCAAGGCGTACTTGATATGATTTACGTTTGAGAGAAAAGTAAAGGGTGTCAAGTTCTCCTCGATTGTTTCGTCGTCGATAACGCTACCTTGATTGTGAATTGTGGTAAACGCTGTTTCCATAGAGCCATTAAATGATGAGCTGATAATCTCTCTTGCTGTGGGCATGTTTGCTTTCTTTTGTCAGTAAAACATCACGCTTACAACGAGCTTTTTCAACCGAGTAGTGTTCCTCCTTTCCTGTGGCCCTTTGCTTCGCTGACATCAGGACATCACGCAGGCGTAAGCTTGGCTATTGCAATACCGCGAATACGTTAAAATAGAGGAGTATTGGTTTGCATCTTAATGCACTGCTTTATTTAGATGGCCCTTACTAAAGTACCAGTTGCACAACAAATTCTTCCAACTCTACAGTAGTTATCGCATTTTTGTTGCACTCTCCTGGACATTATTTTTCGCGCAAGAATTCTTCTTGAAAGAGTTGCAGCTTCATCACTTCCAAAATCAACACTAGCTCCAACTTTACCGTTGGTGTCATGAATCTTTCCATCTTTACAGCATACTAGACCTGGTCTGCAAGCTGGATCACAGCCAGGTATTTGCGTTGCTGGAGGTTTCTTAATTGCTGTCACGAGACATAATACTGCCAGTAGTACGAGAAGAGCGAGAATGACTCTTGTTTGCATTTTTCGAATTTGGGTATGATCTATTCGAAGTTTGGAAAAAAGCAGTCGCTACGACCTTTTTCGCTACTTTTGGTTGCAGCGACCTGGCTGAACTTTAACAAAGTTGCAGCGACTTTTTCATAAAAAAGTTGGTACAACTGGTTGCAGCGTCGTGGTTGCTGAAACAGATTTACTGAGGAGGTTGCCACAACAAATGAGATTTTAGTGGTAATTTGGGTGTTGATTAATTCATATTTATTCTGTTTGTGAACAATCTTCTCCCTCTTGTTCTTTCTCTTGTTCCTGTAGTTGCAGCTGCAAGTACTCTTTGGGCGTCATATTGTGTTTCTTCGCCTCTGCTGCTATTTGCACAGAAAAGTTCCCGGCACGCTTCTTCTTCTCCTTATCCTTCTTGTCTTTGAAAATTTTGGTTAATCGTTCTCGCAGTGATGGAGTGAGATTGTTATCCATGGTGAGATACATTGGGAACTTTTCTTTCAGTTCTTCAGCTACCTGCTTCTTTATCTCCTTGCATGCTTCAAGGTTGCTAATATCTGCCAAGTCGCCTAATTTTGATTTTGCTAATGACGCCATAGCGACACCTATTGTTTCTTGCGTTGTTTTGGTCAGTTGGTGGATATCATCTGTTGCGTTAAGATAAAATACCATCATTGCTGCAAATATAGGAGCGTTAAGCACAAATATATCATGGACTGCTGCTTGTACCTCCTGACGAATGATTTTCTGTAAAATAGGTGTATCTAGTATTAATAAAGTATAAGTATTGCATACCTGTTTGTACGTGTTCGGTAAATACCTGTGCATCACATTGAAGTTGAGTTGTGTCTTTTTGTCGTTTCTGTTGTTCATTATTGAAAGCGTGCGTCATCTCTGCAGCTGATCGGCGTTTTTGTTTTTGTTTTGTATCCATCTTTTTTTTCTTTTTTGGTGGTTCTGTAACCTTGTCTTCAATATCCGTATCTTCTTCATCCTCATCAACGTCTTTTTTTTGTTTTATCGTGGCTTGTTTTGGTGTTAGTGATGCGGTATGATTTTTTTCAAGTTCTTTCTCACCACGTTCAATAGAGTCTACAACGTACGAAGGTAATAAAAGTGGCTTTTTTTTTGCTGCAAACCAAGTTTCTTCGGATCCAGATTCAAAAACAAAAAATGTGATTGCTTTGACGTCTGCTCTTTTTGCAATCTTTGCACCGCTTTGCTTAAGTAGATCAACTACATGCTCACTAACAGATTCATCGTTAACATCCACAAATACAGTGTCAGTAGAAAAAATTGATTTCTTTGCTTTAGTACGTGATGTGTAGGCAGCCTTCATTGGTTGCTAAAAAGTTGTTCGAGTTTTTGCTCCCACTCGCATTTTAACTTTGAAGTTGGCCAGTTGACTGATCGGTTACAATAACACGCTAACATGGATTGGGATGAGGAGTACACAGACATGGTTGAAACCTTGCGCAAGTATATTGCGTATAACGCAATACCGTACCCAATGTTAAAGTGCACTCGTTCTTATGCTGATGAGAAGTGTAATGGGCTTTGTATTTGTACAACTAGTAACAATATTCGAATGTTTGCATGTAGTAAGTGTAAAAACACAACGTACGTGTGTCCTATATGCAAGCAATATACTTCACACCAACGAGGAGCGATAAAAAGTCATTTAATGGTAACTTACTCTTGATAATATTAACGTATAGGGAAAAGAAAGATTAAGTGAAGAAGAAGCACTAAACGCCCAAAACGCTATGGATTTCGATGACCAATTTGTCATTATGGAAAACTTGGCAATGAATAA
>JAESGV010001371.1_pt1 | contig 10182 bp, 7 predicted proteins | sample 9269781 | NCBI WGS metagenome assembly JAESGV01 (sample SAMN15741586, study PRJNA653496) | algae metagenome | isolation source: Tildeniella torsiva UHER 1998/13D and co-occurring heterotrophs from... | place: Slovakia: Slovak Paradise National Park, Hrabusice, Kosice Region | collected 2000-01-01
AAGGGGTATCCAAACGTGCCACATTACACCAAGAAGGACATGATTGCCTGCTTCAAACGGCACATGAACTTGGATGAAGGCATTGTACAAGGCCTCGAACTATCACAAAGGGTTCCACCACTGTTAGATGAAGGAAAAGGCAAGTCGAACGAGAAGCCAGTTGAAGAGCCAAAGACACCAGAGAGAGCCACCAAAAAGATGCAAAGGTCGCCAAGTCCCAAGCAAAAACTACGAAAATGCAAGCACGTACATACCAAAACTCCAAAGCAGAAGAGAGGTAGACCAAAGAAACGTGCTCATACAGAAGAAGAAGAGGAAGAGGATGACAAGGAACACGATGATGAACCTGACGCCACTGGAGGTCTACTTATGCAAGACGTGGAACCAAATGAAGACACTGAAGAAAAATAAAATGCTTTTCTTTATTTAATATTTTAATTTTCTTTATAATATGTTCAAAAAGATTCTGCAAGTGGCAAATGGAATCCGTTTTTTAGACGATCTCAAATATTGTTAATATAGTTAAAATTTAAGCAGCTGTTATTATATTATTATTATCATTTAAAAACATAATTAAAATTCCTTTTTCAATAAAAAACTGCTTTTTTATTAATTTAAACTCAAATTTTAAAACTTTATTACAAAATATAAAGGAATTATTTCTATTTATATTGATATTGTTAAAAGCCTCATTATTAGATATTTAAGAAGTAGTATCAGAGAAAATCAATAAATGTGAGGTTTAGTTTACGTTGTAATTAGCTTTCGCGTATCAGTGACAGGAATTCTATTAAAGAGAATAGATATGTCCTCTGTTTGACAGGAAAATAATTGGACAAGCAACATGGGCGTAACACAAAGTAAGGAAGGGTACGACCAACACATTCCAAGCGTACCACGCTGGTTCACTAACGTGGTGGGACTGTTACTAGAATCTTGCAAGACAGTTGACTCGACAAAAGATACTCCAGAAAAACTATGCCAACGCTACAACGTGCTGTCGTGGAACAAAACAAATAATAACGGATATTTACCGTTGTTTGTTGCGCAAGTTGGAGCAGTAGTTGACTCTGCTCAGAAGAAAATAACTATTTTATCGTTTGGAAAATATACTTTTACCAATGAGAACGACCAACAGACAATAATAGACCGAGTTGCGTATGACATCAGACATTTTGTTGTTGATATAATTCAAAAAGGTGGCTATGTTATAATAACTGGCTTTGACGACGGTGCCTACATTGCTTCACAGATATTCGCAGTATTATCCAACACTGCAGGTGACGATTTACCAAAATTCCTTACGCATAAACAAGCACAAGAACAACTGTGGTGTTTCACTTTTCAAAGACCATTAATGCCCACACAAAACTCAATGCCCAAAGATGATAACATTTTCGACTTTGTGTTTCCAAGCGGCAATACCAAGCTCCGCGAAAAGTTTAGCAAAAGAGGCACTACACTTGTATTAGAGCAGATGAACGTAACAGAATGGAGTTCGGACAACCAACACCAATGCGATCCAGCCAAAAGACAATTGTACGAGTATGTAGACTATTTCAAGTGCCATCAATGTTACAAATGTACATTAGTAACTCCGCCTCGTTTGGAAGATATAGATTACCAACTAGACGAATACAGCAGTCAAGTGATAAAGATGGACAACATGAAACTATTGCAAGTCAATTTGGTACTTAGAGGACGTAACGCTATTATTTGTATGGGTGTGAAATCATCGGCAATGCGAGAAACAGCTGTCAAAACCAACATCGTAGAAGATGCGAGTGTATTTGAGTTCTACATTGAGGAGCAAAAGGATGACAAAATGAAAATCACAATTGAAACTCCATACAGTACCAAAGAATACGAAATTGAACTCAGTAAACCAGTTAGTGTAAACATTGGTGAAAAGAGACTATTCGACCTGAGTATTTTGACATTGTATAAATACGCGTTCAATGTCGTATACGAGACAAACAAAGCTAGAAAAATTCTAGGAAGACCTGATTCTACTAAAGAATCAAAAATACAACAGGTGAAGAGTCACTTGAGAGAATCGGAACAAATATATGGAACGAACCCAGTCGTTGAGAATGATGTTCTAAATGAACACTGGCAAACGTTTATCAATGCCGACGACACGGAACAACCAGAATTGAAAACCATGTTTGCCGATGCTTTGAACGAATGCGAACAATCCATAGATACACCACCAAACTTTACCAAGACGTTGGAACTAGCAGAGGAATACAATTTGAACTCGATTCATTCACTACGTGCACTGTTCCCGTTCTTGATATCATCGTTCAGAAGTGTATACAAAGAGCCACAAGTTGATATGAGTTTGTATCAGAAAATCGCTCTAGGTTTGGGTGGTACCCTGGCATTGATTGGAGTAACAGTAGCAGTGGCTGGTTCAGTAGTATTCACACTCGGTGCTTCTTTGGCTGGCATTGGATTATTTGTAGGAGCAGGAGGTGTCGGTGTACTTGCCGTAGTACCTAAATTTTTAAAAAAGAAAGAACGTCAATACACTGTATGGTTGCAGTTATTGTTGCAGTCTATGGACGATACTGCAAGTCCAAGTGAGCCAATCATGTCCATTTATGAAACGGAAAAGATAATTTGCCACAGATTCAAGATGATCAAAAACATCAAACCAAATGTTGAGTCAATTGTTCAAAATTGGGGAAAAGTCTTTCCCAAAGGCATACTGAACTGTATTACAGCATCAAATCGAGCACAAGTTGCAAAAATATTACTAGCTGTTCGTGTACATTATGTTCTGCGAAACACACTTATCAAAACGTTCTCGTTCATGATTTTGGGAGAAGGTAACTGTGGCAAGACGACTTTGTTTGGAAAGTTGACTAATGCCGATGTACATGGTTCTTTGAACATCCGTACTGATGATACTTTGACATATCGTACGGATCAGTACTATATCGTTGACGCTCCACATTTTGATAGTAGCAGTGTTGAAGACCAGTTGACTATTAGTTCCAAGAGCGATTTATTGAACGCTGCTGTGTTAGTATTAGATGCTCGAGAGTTAAAGACGAAACGCAAGGTTAAAATTATCAACTTTTTGCATGATTTGAAAGTGCCGTTCATAGTTTGCTTGAATAGAGCAGATGATTACTTTTACGTCAAGAACGAACCACAAACTAGACAAAGTATGGAAGAAAAATTGAAGGAATTTGCAACTCAATTTACACCACCGTTGGAACCCAGTGTCAACTTGTTCTTTACTCAATTTGAAGTATTTCCCATGCTTTTGAATGAAGGTATGGAAAAAGAATTGGAAAAAATTAAAGAAAATATGAAGAGATGTGGTGTCAAAGACGATGATTTTGTGAAAGAGTGGATGCAAGCTACTTTTGAATTTGCCAACCCGATTGTAGCTAGTACACCAACATTGGACATAGATGGTTTCGATTTTGAATCTCCAGTGGAGATAGAGTATTTGGAGGATCACATTCAGTAAGCATTGGAAATAAAGCACGTATTTATGTAAATTGTGAACCAGTCTTTGTGAAATGAACAAACGAGAGAGCATTACATCAACCACTAGCCATTCCATTCACGTAGCGAATAGGACGTCTAAATAATTTTTATAAAACTAGCTTTTGAAGCACGTATTAGACAGTTTTAATTATTGCATCAAACTTTGAGTTCTTGAGTAATTGAGTGAATAAATATGGAGAAAATTGTTGAACTACAGAAATATTGTCAAACAAGTTCGTATGAATGATCAACAAGTCATGATCGATTTGCAAATCTTCATCTTCGTCCTTGGCACCACCAATTACAGCAATTCTTCCATTACTCAATGCTAACATACAATGACCAGCTCTTCCATTCTCAACATCATCCGCATCGACTCCACGAATATCCTTGGTGATAGCGTAATCCATAGTTTCTGGATTGATCAAAAAATAATCTGCATTTGTAGATGATGACGTAGATTCTGTTCTACCACCAAATGTAACAATAGTGTCACCGACACTAACGCTACAACTCTCACTAATACCAAGCGTAGAGTATGCAGTTTTTGGTGCGATAATGGGATGCATCCAACAACGATGGATCAAATCATAGCGGTAGATATGTTCTAAATTACTTCTGCCGTAGGAGCTCCTCCAACCTCCCATCAAGTAGTACACATCATTGACTATGGCAGAAGTGTGGTAGTAACGTGGTGATGGAGAATAAATTTCATTTTCGTTATGGGTTACTAATTTGCACTCTGCTGTTTCGATATCGTACTCGAAAAATTCTCCAGAGAATACGTTGTCGCACGTGTATCCTCCAAACATGTATATTTTGTTTTTGTAGACGATCATGTCGTGTCCTTCCCTAGGGCTTGGTGCATCACCTGTTATGTGGATTTCTGACCATTTCCAAGTAACTTATTGTTAATAGAAGATGATTCGACGTACGTGTGTCTAGACTGAGTAAAGTATTCATGAATAAATTATTATGTTCTCCTACTCCTCCAAAAACATAGAAATAGCGATCCTTAACGAGTACTGCTCTATGTCCTAATTTTTAGTACCAAGATGAAGAAATACCTGCGAGAATACTTAAACCATTAGGAGGTAGTATACATGCTGGAATTTCTACGTTGCATGTGTACGAGTTCTCGTGGTGCGTGATTGTTATCAAACGCAGATCATGTACAAACAAAGTACCACCACGTTCTTGTCCTCCATAATATAAAATCTTTTCTTCATCTGAGTACGGTGACGTCCGTGGTAGTTTTGCTGCTACAGACCAAAACCTACCAAATACGTTATCTTCTGGGTACTGTAGTGCCGGTGCACGTGGTACAAAGGTTTGAAATATAAAATTTTTGGTCTTGTTGGTGTCTGTTGTCATCGTTCTTGTAAAGAAAGCCTCAGACAGAAAAGTGAAGATCTGGTAAGCACCTAAGCCTCAATCACTGCTATCAGATCTGATGTTTTGTTACTCAGTTGAGTTGCAGATTTTTCACAAAAACTCGCGTTAGGAACCAGCTTAATACAAATGATTTTATTCAGTGATGTGTAACTAGTTCTATATCGACTAACTGGTCCATGTGTCTAATCGAATTCAATTTCAAAAAATGTCTCTCCACTGCTCTATCATTCTCAGTAAAGTACACTATTGTATACTTGTCACCACACGCTAATCCAATTCTTCTTCCTAGTGTAACTCCAGTAGAGTCTAAAAATCCCTCAACATTAGTCAACTTCATGACACTGTTTTGTCCAGTATCATTATTCAATAAATTTCGATTATCATTATTTCCATGACCATACACTTGATTATCTTCACTTATAACGAATGAGTGGTATTGTCCTAACTGTATATCCACAATCGGTGGATTGAAATCAATTTTTCCTCTTGCATTATACAACGTAATCTTTGTTAACATGTTGACAGTGTTAGGAAGTCCCAACAATCCCTGTGATGATCTTCCACAAACAAAAATTTCATCATAAACAGTAACAAACACCGACATGTTATCGATTGCTCGTATTAACTTGACAGGATGTATTAACGTATCTACACGTCGAAACCCACTAAATTCACCACTAGAGTATCCAAGTTTGTAACTTTCAACATCGCCACCGCTGTAACAGTCACCTGTATCAGTAAGTATGATCGTGTGAAACACTCCAGTTTGTATATCTGCTACTATTGGCGTTTGTAGCGGCGCAAATACTGATTTCATTTCTAATGCAACAGGTACGCATGTATTTGTATATTTAGTGATTGCTAACCAGTTTTGTCCTTGACAAAATGCGTGTTTGTTATCTGCTATAACTACTGATGATGAGAAACAACATCCAACATGTGTAACTGGTAAATGATTAAACTAGTTTGTTAGAACGTTTTTCAATGACGCATACTTGACTTTGTGGTATTTGCGTAGGTTGTCGTACATCTTCGTACGATTGTGGTAGTCCTATTTGAGAGTAATTGCTGCTTCCCATGGCGTACAGCGTTCCTGTTTCTGTATCGAGTTAGCATTTTTGGCTGCATTTTGGTACCTGTTCGTAATATAGAGTACGTATTTGATGCGGCGCAGTAAACATCGGCGAATACTTGATCGGAAACGTTTTTCGTTATTCTAGTCGGAGCTTTCGCATATGTAATGTTTTCTAGTCCCAGCATACCCGCTGTATTGTCTCCTATTCCGTACACGTGTCCCTCATCTAGTCTAGTTAAAAAAATGGATAAAAGATACCTGTTAAAAATATCGCGAATCTTCTGCCTGCAGAGACTTTCTTGACTGTTATACTATTTGGCAGTGATATCTTTTTTACGACTGAAGCATTATCTTTCGCTTCGTAATCGATTCCTACGCTGTACACTAAATCTGTACCTTTGGTGCACTTCTGACTCTTCTTTTCACTAGCGCTACGCCGCTCTTTGCTCTTTTTGATGCCAAAAACTGACGAAATAAACCTCTTCATGCTTCGTGTTGTGGCTTTTTTTACAAAATTTTAAGTGGTAACCAGTTAAATGAATATTATAATTTAATTTGTAGAAACACATTATAGACCCTTGTGTGCAATGATATGTACAGCGTCATTGATGCGCGCTCTCATATTACCCAAACTCATCTTAATCTGATCAACAAAATGTGTTCGCGCTTCTTCCTCGTCTTTATCCAACACTAAACAGTTTCTTAACCACTTGATGTCCTCCACCGATGTCAATTCAGGAATACCAGTAGCCAACATGAGTGTAAACAAGGTCATAAACATGTGACCATTCTCTCTCATTAGTTGGTAAGCTCTACATGCTAGATCAGTGTACAACTTGAATTCTTCAGACTCTGTTCCATTCATTACATGAGCATACATGGGAGTAAATACAAATGGCGTTGTTTCACGCTTGATACCGGCAAATGTCTTGAAATGACCTAAGAAATGACCAAAATCTATATGGAATAGGTCTCCCTTCTTTGTTAACATGATATTGTCGTTGTGACGATCACCAATACCCAATACATACGTAGCAGTACAGTATCCAGCGCACGAATATACAAAGTTATTCACACAAGTTTCCCACTTTTTGGGATTTTCGTTATTATACTTTTTTAACCACACAGTAAGTGGATCAGCACTAAAGGCTGCGCTAGCACCACCACGTGATGAAGTAATGTTAGCAATAGTATCAGCATTGAGTACGACTTCAATCATACCCATGTTATCTCCCAAACAGACACAGCCGTATGGTTGTAAATGCAAATCTAAACCATTTCTCTTCCAGAGTTGATCAGTAACACGTAAAATTTGTAGTGTTAATAAATCTTGTCTCAAATCATCACCAGCCTTGAAAATGATGTATACAGGAGCACCTGTTGGATCTGCGTTTTCAAACACTAACCACAATGGCATCTTGGCAGAATCCATAACCTTGCACTTGTCTGGAATAATACATCTGACTTCCATACGTGGTGATAATGGTAGTTTGAACTTGGGTGGATGGCGTAGTTTAGCAACTTCTGCGCGAAGTACTTCAAGTTGATCAAGCTTTTTGGTCTTTTTGATTAACATGGCAATGTTGAACAATTGTTCAATGATACCGTTCTGTTTCATGAGTTCACGACGATGACTTCCACAATTTATCAAATACTCTTCTAATAATAGACCATGACGTTCTCGAACAGTTGGAACGTGCATTTCTGCTTTCAAATGCCAGAACAGAATATGTCCGACAATATGAGTGGAACGTAGACCACGTTGCAGTAAGAAACGTGATAGTGCACAATCATGATATAATTCATACTTGAGTGTTTGTACCAACTGTAATAGGAAATCTGACAACTCGTTATCACCGAGTTCATTCAATCGGTTGACTGCGTATTGACGTACACGTGCATCAGCAAAATTGTAATCCAATAGTTCCAACGCATCAATTGGATCTGGTGGTACCCACTCTCTCATGAGTGTATGTGCAACGTGTACTGCTTGTGGACCAACATGCCATGGTACACTTAACATGAACTTGATCAACGCTTTTGGATCACGGGTCAATTTTGTACGATTCTCCCATAAGAAGAATTTTTCTCTTTCTGTCATTTCATGTAGAGGATCAGTTGCCAAAATACGTTTCAATTGACCTTCATCTTTCCAATTTTCGTTCAAATACTTTTTGCGAATAGCATCTTCCCACTCTGCCAAATGTTTTTGCATAAATGGTGGAGGAACACTTCCTTCTGGTGGGAAAACAACTGGTAGTGTATACTTGTCCAATCCGAAAGAAATGAGTACATCATTCATCATGGCCTCTCCAGCGGAAACGTTTTCTACTGGTGGACTGTTGACTACTGATGGTCCTTCCCACATACGTAGTGCATATCTTCCATGTTTCAAATCACTTTGGTATCCCAAGATAGGACCTTTAACATGGTACAATGGAACATCCTTGTCCAGTATATTACATGCACTCTGTGGTGGTGGTGTATTAATTGTATTGTATGGCAAAGTGAGTAGTGGATCTTTTGGATTAAATCCTTGTCTTTCATACACTGTGAAAACAATAATTGTTTCACGTGGTAGATCACATGTTCTTACATCAAAAGTGATATATTGATTCCAACGTGGTTCTTTTCCGAATGGAACTGCACGTGTGAAACATTTTGAACTTATGCTAGCACCACCATGGAATAGTTGCGCGACAATGTACAACATGGAATCGTTGAGTTCGTTGGTACTTGCTGGTAAGATACCATCTAGACCATAGATCTTGACACGGAATGGCCGTTGAATATCCCACATACTGATGCAGTTCATTTCATTCCAAGACCTACGACCGAATTTGATAGCGTCGTGATGGAATTCTCTCTTTTTGAACTCTATTGATGATTTGTATTCAAAGTCGTAAGAAATTGTTCGTAGTACTGCATCGTAGGGATCGATTTCTTTCAATATTTCATCTCTGTCCATCAAGTTTAGAACAACATCTTGTCCCTTTTTCAAACAACGACGAATATAATCAAACTCGTGCATCTTGTTTGATCCGTAAATATATTCTGCTGCTCCTTGTGCTTTGAACACCCAATCTTCACGTGAGTGGTCACTTTTGTGTGCAGCGTTGAATTTGGAGTTGAAAAGATCAGCAAAATCGTCAGCAGATAGATCAGGAGAACAGTCCAAAGTTTTAACCATTTCCTCTAGGTTGTGTTAACAAATATTTTAAAAAACGTACTCGACACCAAGTTAACTTTGCATAAAAAGTTCTTGTTTAGATATAGTGGGAGAGGTTCACTAGCGATAAATACAGGCGGGAGCAAATCTTGACGTTCGACATTCTCTTTTCTTTCTCCAAACGTTCTGGTTTGAGTCATACTTTCGCGGAAATTTGTTGCTTCTGATCCCTCGGAACTCCATACACGCGTTTTTCCAATCAAAGTAGTTGTTTCTTTTCTCTTCTCTTCTTCTGATGCCTCGTGAGCCAATCTCTTACTTGTCTGTGATAGTTAGTAAAAGAAGAATTATTTCGTTACCTCTTCATCTTCTGATAGTACACTAGTGTATTCGTCCAAGTTGGCCTTGTGCTTCGCCAAACGGTCTACAAGGGCTTGGTATTCTGGGTCCTCTACATTGTTGCTTTCTTTACTCCCTCCATTTTGTTGTGGTGATTGTGGCGAGCTAGGACTAGTTTCTTTTTTGGTACCGAATAAGTTCTTCTTAAACATTCTGCGTTAAAAGCACTCTTCCTGGCGTTAAACAACAAATAGTTAGAGCTCTCTTGTTCGCAAATGATTGGTTTGACAGGTGACGAGTATTTACAAGAGCCTGTTCAAAGTTGTCAAACCAAAACATGATACACCAATGAAGACAGGCAAGACTTTGTGAATCAGTGTTCACAATAAGCAACAGCAGATAACGGTCAACTTCTTCTTACAACTTGTGATGAACGTTGGAGAAAATGCGAATGAATTACCACCAAGACCTCCTTCATCGTTACCGCAACTGAGTCCTAGAGGAGCACGAACACCAGTACCACTCATTCCGATAGAATCAGTAGAAAAGAAGAAAAAGAAAGACAAAAGAACAAAGCGAAAACGTCGTGGTAGTACCAGTAGCGTCATATCAAACGATAGCGGCGATGAAGGCAAAGAAGAATTTCGAGCTCATGGTTCTTTGAACGATTTACTAAAATCACCAGAAACTGCCAATA
>JAESGV010001372.1_pt1 | contig 10181 bp, 7 predicted proteins | sample 9269781 | NCBI WGS metagenome assembly JAESGV01 (sample SAMN15741586, study PRJNA653496) | algae metagenome | isolation source: Tildeniella torsiva UHER 1998/13D and co-occurring heterotrophs from... | place: Slovakia: Slovak Paradise National Park, Hrabusice, Kosice Region | collected 2000-01-01
GAAAATAGATCAAGCTCTTCGTGAGATCTGTGAGAAGCTCGGTTTCTCGAACTTGTTATAAATTATTACAATTTGAAACAACTGTCGCTTGTCAGCATTTCTATGCGTTCATGTCTAGACGAACCACAAGACACGCTATCACATGGAGAAGTTTTAGACGAGTGGCGATATGCCTGCTTGTAATTTTTGTACTTCTAAACGTGTACTTGTGGACATCGTTAGGCAACTCACAAATCGATAACATCGTTATTCTATATCACGGCAACGCGTTCACACGTGATATTTCTAAGCATGTAGAAAGACAGATACAGGAATTCCAGCACACTAACGCGCATGTTAGGTTATTCGTTACGAATGAACATCAGTCCTTCTCTTCGTTTGACAAACGTGTCATGGAAGCTGTGACAGTACTAGGAGCAACTAAGGGATACCAAAAAACATTTTTGTGGATACATTATACTCACGATCCAAGTTTGAATACAAATATAATAGATATAGCAGAAACATTGAAAGAACACGTCACACAAATTACAACTAGTATTCACTACGACAAATCAGGCGCTCTATCACCACATCCATCTAGTTTTTCTGCATATCGTAGACTATACACAATTTCCAATCATGTTATACTACCTTCCGAGATAGCATTAGAAACATTCTCAACTTCACTGTCGGTATCACCAAGTAAACTCGTCGCTATACCCTATCACGTCGATCAAGCTTCAAGAGTGGTCAGAGTAGAGCAACCTACTATGAACATTGTTTCATACGTGTGTACCAATCGATACTATGACAATATCCTACAAATCGTCAAGAACTTGATAAGTTACTCTCGCGTGGATATGACCAAGATAAAAACTACAATTGTAGTATGTAAAGAATCACCACAGTTGATACAAGAACTATCAGACAAAGCAAGAAAACTAGGAATAGGCACTCTAGTCAAAGTAGTGCCTGAAAGTCAACCTAGTTTGATTGATACTGCGAGTATATACGTACATCATCCGCTAACTACGGATTTATACGATCCGCTGCTAGTTAGCGCAATGGCTCAAGCTGTACCTATTGTAACAATAGATCATGGTTACGCTCAAGAACTTTATTACCAGAATGATATGGAAGACTACCTAGCTGCTAAAGATCAAATCAAATCGTTGATCAAGAAGCTGATAGAACTAATCAACATGGATTCAACAAAACGGAAAGAACACGGAGAGCGTCTTGCTAAAATTATTCAAAACCAGAACTCAATAAGTCAAACAGCAAGCGTTGTTCTCAATACTAAACCACGTACACATACAAGCCAACTCATGTGCAATCTAAACTATCCATACTCGTTACCGCGTTCTAGAGAAGGATACATCAACTATGGAAGTATTGAAACGTTTGATGGTAGCAAAACTCACGTCTCAGAAACAAAAATAGGAACCTACAACATCTTGAGTGATCCAACGCTACAAATCAATATTCACACTGATGGCAAGTACGTTGATAGCGTAGGAATGATGTACTATGAAGATAACGTCATGCATCAGTTCTTTATGAACTCGATCTCTAGAAAAATGACTTGGAACTATAAACTCAAACCCACTACAGTAGAGCATGACAACGGTGAAAGTTCAACGATGACGTTTGACATTGGATACAAGTACTCTGTCCAACTTACCATGCACAAACATAACGATCAAAGCACGTCATGGATAGATATCATGATTTGGATTCATAGCGAGTTGGCGTTACCTATGGGTGTTATTGGACAATATGCTAGAAATGTACATTTGTTAAGAAACATTGATGAACCACTACCGTTTGATAAGAATGTATGGAACGATCATTACGTAGAAGATAGTATATTTGGAACAAAATTCAAGAATAACATTTTTGTTAAAGATGTCTTGCATAGTGACATCTTTATGCGAGATACTAGAACATGTTTACCAAAACCTGAAGATTGGTCTGATATTGAAGCGAATACACCAGTGTGGTATCACGGACCACAAATGATCTACACTGGTATGGCTACTGTGAATAGAGAACTATCACTACGTATCATACAAGACACTCGTATCGATTTGAAGATCACTACTCGCGATGGAAAGAAAACGATATCACCTTCCGATGATCCACGTTTTGCAAAATTAGTAGAGCGTTTTGTACGTGCAGAAGATGTTAATCCATCAAGTATAGCGATACAAAGTGGATGGCCACCTATACTTGCACCAATTGTTCCTGGTGGAAAGTGGATCATGACACAACCATGGGAGTTTGGTATCATACCAAAACAATGGGCAGATAACGCGACAAGTGCACTAGGACCAACTCAGATTTGGGTTCCTTCACGCTACGTACGTAAAACGTACACAAAAGCAGGAGTGCCACAAAAAAACATTGTCATTGTACCACATGGTATCATTTCGAATCGTTTCTCAAGAAAACCAAAAGACGACATGTTTCCTACTGCTAAAAAGTTTGTGTTCATGTACAGAGGTGGAATGTTAGCAAGAAAAGGTGCTGATCTATTACTGAAAGCATTCTTGGAAACGTTTTCCGAAAACGATCCAGTTACATTACTCATACACGGTAACTATGAGGATTTCCATAAAACTGCAATCGAGAGAGCGATAAACCTTCCTGAGAAAAATGCTCCTCATGTAATCTTCACAAAAGAAATTTACTCTACAGAAGATTCTATTCGTATGTATCATAACGCAGATTGTTTTGTTGCTCCCTATCGATCAGAAGGTTTTGGTTTACCAATTCTCGAAGCAATGGCTGCGCAACTACCTGTAATTGTTACTGCGTATGGACCAGCGCTTGATTTCTGTAACAATGATAATAGTTACTTGATCAAAGCGCAAGAGGTTGATTGTCGAGATTGGCCATGTGCTGACACTTCTGTGTTTCATCATCGTACAGATGATAAACCTACGTGGTCAAAACCAGATGTGGAAGAATTGAAACGATTGATGAGGCATGTATATGAGAATCAGAAAGAAGCAAAGAAAAAAGCGGTTATTGCTAAACGATGGGTAGAATCGTTTTGGACATGGGAACGTGCTTCGAAAATTCTAGTTACCCAATTTCACAAAGTTATACTTTCAAAATAAGTTGCCGTACAGTCAAGTCGATCGTCTTTCAGGCAAGACAACTAAAGCAAGAAATAATTAATATAATTCAATTTTTTCTTGTCAATTTTACTTTCATATTTTTACTTTTTCGTTTTTGTATTAAGTTGTGATTTTGGCATTGGCCAAGACGACAAGCTTATTAAAAGTTTATAAAAATTATTTATTGTACATGGCCAAGTCATTTTCTGCGTCCTCCATTGAATTACTTGACGCAAACAGTCCACCCTTTTGTTTTGGTGGTTCAACTTTTGCATTTCTTTTTCTGCATTCTCGTACAAGTTGCTGAAAACTCTCCACAACATTAATTCGCTCTTTCGCTGATACTTCAAAAACAGGACAATCCCCCAAGAACTCTTTCGAGTACTCTTTGACTTGTTTGAGATCCAACTGTCGTTCTGATTTAATATCTACTTTGTTGATGACTATTACAGCAGGTGGGAACTTGTCAGTATCTCTTATACGAAGAATTTCCTCCACGAAATCAGATATCGTTTCTAGTGACTTTTTATCTGTGCAGTCGGTGACAATATAAAATGCAAAGCAACTACGCATGTAACTTGCACGAAGGGCTCTGAACTCTTCTTGGCCTACCGTGGTTAGAATCAGTACTGTACCATACCTGCTGTATCAAGAATTTCAAGGTATACCGCTTTTGCATCTACTAGTGTTTGGTGATAATAGGTATCTTCACTAAGTTGTTAGAAAATTAATGAGAAAGCGCACATGGTGGGATCAAAATCGTCAACGAAATCGTTTTGGATAAGACGAATTGTTAGTGCTGACTTTCCAACACCACCACCTCCAATTATTGCGATACGAAACTCTTCTCTTTGCATGTTGGTTCGAACTTGACAGGTTCTTGTCAGAATTTGTTTGTTCGGTACGAGAGTTGACAGGATAAAATTAGGGTATCGCACAGAGTTCATTGCAACAAACAAGCTTCTCCAAGCGAACAACAGGTAAGAGTTGAATTTTTTTAAGTTTATCAAACTACAACATTTTCTGTTAAATTGCAACAATTTTCTTGGTTAAGGGAAGGGGGCGCTTCCGACTGAATTGGCAAAGATGATTTCTAGCAAATACCCTTAATGCAGTTAGATATTTTGGCTCTTGATGCAGTTTCTGTTTGGCTGATTTCTATGACTAAACTAGCCACAAATTTACAAAGAATTGTGTTATTTAGTGCTGCGTCACTGGTTAGCGCTTTATTTTAACAAAGAAATCAGCTATCAGATTTCTGATGTTTTTTCCAATGGTACTTTATTGGTGTGCCATCATACTACTTCTAGATAATGTAAGAAGACAGGATGACACCGTCGGCTGTTTACGTATCGCCCATTTCGCTCAAGTCTTCTCAACGCAGACACAATAATACACACAACAGAAACAATGACTACAACGCTTAGTGCCAGCGATAGCATGTGGGATTTCAGAAGTCAAGTCTTCCTTCAAGAGAAAGCAAAGATGGCTGTAGTAGTCAGTGGCCAAGTCGTCAGTCGCAAAAAGAAAACCACAACTTTTAACGTATCCAAGTTTGACTTGTTCATGAACTTTAAGATGTCTAAGCCACGGCGGTCAGAGAAACCTGAAAAAATAGCAAAACAATGTCCTGCCAAAGTCCACCGTACTAAGATCACTATCACAGAGTTAGTTAACAAAATTGAGGACAATACTCTACCTAACGATTGCATACTTCTCACTTGCTTCCTAGGATGGCGCCAACAACACTAAGCTTATAAATATCATTTACGACTGAGAGTTCATAATATCTTCCATTGTGTCTACACAAGCGTTAACTTCTACGTCAACAGCGCTGTTTACACACTCCATAACATCTAACGCGTTTGCTTTGTTGAACACATCTGATGAGTTCACATGATGTTGTTTGGCCAAACAACTTTGTACTTGTCTAAAACAAAAATTTAACCTCATACAAGTGGTCCACTTCATGTAGGCGACGTACTTATCGTCCATACTCTTTTTTTGATCGACTGCTTCGGCCATCTGTAACGATTCCCAGGCACAATCGCGTACAGTAATATCATTGAGTTTGGTAAAGTTGTATTTTGCTTGTTGTTCACTATCTAGAGCGATTGGATCTGGTTTCTGACCTCGTAGGTGTTTTTGGAATATTTTGTACGCAGTTCCTTCTTTGTGAAGAAATTCCATGTGATTTATGTATTCTTGTTTTGCTTTGATTGTTGAGTCATCACTTTTGAAGCATGTTGCAATTTTGTTATCGTCTATGTCTTTTTTGGGTTCGTTTGGAAGACATTTTCCGGCTTCAGAGTCTATATTCGCCAATAAACACGATAAATATCTATCTGCGCTTGGTTTGTCTGGTTGGACGTAAATAAAGAGCTGTATATGTACCTGAGATGCTGTGCAATTCTTTCTCGCACTTATTCATAGATACAGCGTTCACTTTGTACAAATAATCTTCATGTGAGTGTTGCATTTTTTGCGAGTTACAACTGGTAAACCTTGCTGCAAACAACTTTGTCTTCATGCTGCGGTTTCGTTTCGTACAACGGTGCTGTGTGAGCACAAGGAATGTACACACATTTTCGTATATCACACAAACAGAGGTGGAGCTACGAGGACCACTTACGAAAGAACAACATGCAGCGAAAGAATACACAGAATTAGTTTCATCTAGAAAAGCAGATGTCGAATTCTTTACGTCGTTTCTCGAATTCTGTAAAACAACAGATCGACATGAGCTATTATCGAGAGTATGGTCAGATATTAAAGATTTACAACTCGTGCCAAACAAAACGCTGCTACACAAGTTGAATCGACTCGCATCTAATCCAATAGTGCTATATGAAATGTTTGTAAAAGCAGAAGAACTCAATATAACAGTACGTCGTCACAAATCAACTCACAAATATAGTTGACGAATAGCATGTACACAAAAATTATAGCAGCGCTACGATTAATCGATGACTCACAAAAGATTGTTCATATCGTGTCCTCATTGGAAACAAAAGGGATTTTAACACCATGCTCGCAATTCGTAGTAGAAGATTTCTTTCGTTCTTGCGCAGTTAGAAGAGATTACGACAGTGCAATATTTTTACAGGATTACGTTGAGCGACACAACCTGAAAAAGAGCGTTGTTATCATTGAGAGTTTAATATTTTTACACACGCAACAAGGTGACATCGAGAGAGCAACAGATCTATTCGTAAAGCACAAAGTCAACCTACATGAATCGACGCTCAAATCTATCATTGAAAAATGTACAGATCCAAACATCTCTCTTACACTGTACGGAGCAATCAAAAAGGGAGATTATTTGCTAGATACAACAGTTGGCTATGCAATAATACAAATGTTTGTTCGTTGTGGGTTGTTAGATGCAGCACTAAAAGCACTACCAACTTTAATGAAGCGTACCATGATAGATTATCACTCGTACAACTTTTTAATGAACACGTGCTTAGAAGCAAGACTTGTTCGTGAGGGACTCGAAGTACATGAACTATTCCACAAGCAAAAAGGATTTATGGAAACTGTATCATCGAAAACATCACTACTCAAGTTGTACCTCGCTATACAATCGTATGAAGACGCAGTTACGCTATTTCAAGATATGAAAACAGAAGGTACCTTTCCTGACATGAATTTCTGTACAATACTACTGGAGCATTTAGTAGAAGCGAACGATTTGGCGTCAAGCATTGTTGCCAAGTACATGTACAGTCTACCAAAAGAATATATGACAATACAAAGTTTGGAAGCGTTGATCAAGTATGAAACGCAGTTTGAACAGTACGACAAGGCGGTTGAGTTGCTAAAGACGTGGAAAGAGCCGTTGAAAATCGATGAATTGACTTACTTGAAGATTTTAGCATCCATAGAAGTGTTTGATGATGAGATTATGCACATTGAGCAAAAGATGTTCGATCATGACACAAATGAAACAATTGGAACGCAATTGATATGGTTACAAGTGAGACAAGGCAAATGGCAACGTGGGTACGAAAAGTATGTAGAGTTTGTGAAGAATGGCATGAAACCAAGTGCGAAAACGTTTATCACTTTACTAGAAGGAGCAACAACGCAAGAAAAACTCGAAAAAGTACGCGAAGAGATTCGTGTACATGGTATTGTAGATATAGATTTATATAATGCAGCACTAAAGGCTTGGAATCGATTTTCAGACTTTAAACTAGTGGAAAAAGTATTTTATTTGGATAAAGGTGATTTGAAACCAAACTCTAGATCGATAAAACACTTACTAGACGCACTAATGATAAACAAGAGAGCGAAACGAGGACAAAAGTTATTGAAATGGTTACAAGATAATAACTGTGCTATTACACTAGACTCTATGCGAGATTTTATACAATTTTTCGCACATTGCAAGTTTCCGGTAGGGATTGAGCAAGCTTTGGAATTGGCAGAGGAAAAAAAATGTAAATTTAGTAAGACAGATATGGAACCAGTGTTGCGAGTATGCGAGCAACTTAAGCAAGCAGATCTGTTGCAAAGAGTCGAAGCAAGGATTCGATACCCAAAACAATAAACAGTTGTAAAAGTATTCCAAACAAAATTGTTATGGACTTGCCACTAGAAGTTGTTGGGCATGTCGCCTCGTTTTTGCCTGTTCTGCCATGCTTGTTTAAATTCAAACGAGTTTGCAAGGCATGGAAAGAAGCATTAGAGACGCATATACAACAAAATCGTGACAAAGCTCATTTACACTTTGGATTATCAGATATGAAACTCGAGAATTTAACGCAAGAACAGTTCGTAGATATCATAAAACTTTGCGGAGGATACACTGAGAAAATCACTCTTTGTGAACTTGAATTAAGTGTGGAGTTTATTACAGAGTTGGTGCATGCCTTGCAAGAGTCAAAATCACCTCTAAAAGAGTTAGTGTTCGCATACTGCACCAATAGAAAGAGTTCAGAATTCAATTTATTCAAAAACATTCAAACGTTGCAAGGAGTTACTGCAGTATACAACGACAATTTTATGGAAGACTACAGTGAGTTCAGACTGGAAAACTACGAAATTCCAGACACATGCTGGTACAAACAAATAGATCTGGCAGAGTATGAAGATAACACATACTTGAGATTTGTCAAACAGTATCAATTGGAGCGCGTCGTTTCACAAGCAGAGTTTGTTTCAAGATTCTACAACAACGTTGAAGATGATGAAACAACCCGTTACTATTATCGTTGGAACAGAAACGTACGCGATACTCCACCATTTGGAATTTATGAACGATGGCCAGTTGTACAAAAGTTCATGCGGTCACTAGTACCTACAAACGCGATAATAGATCCTGAACGAGGTTACAACTTGGGACACGCGTACATGGCGTTATTAATGCAGCAACATCCAACTGAAACATCACATTTCAAATCAAAGAAGGAAGTCACAGATGCGTTTGAAAAGTGGACAAACGGGGAAGATGTTGCTGATGTCAAATTAGCAATGAAAACGCTAATCGCTCGTGGTTTGAACATGTCTTTAAAATCAAAAGGAAAACGAGGTGCAACAGCGCTCGAAATGGCACAAAAGTTAGATGGAAAGTGGAGCAGCATCTTTAAGAAATATAAAATAAAAGCTTCGTGGTCAATGGAGGACTATTTGAGAGAATTATCAGGTGTCAAGAAGGAAAAGACGAAGAAGAAAGGCAAAAAGAGGAAACATGATAGTGATGATGATGATGACTATGAGAGTGACAACTTTGTAGCAAGCGAAGATAGTGGAAGTGACCACGAGGAGAAACCACAAACACGCTCAAAAAAGAGGGCAAAATTTGACAGCGATTATATTGAGTATTAAGTACAGAATGAAATGATTACGTTGGCTATATCGCATCGTTTTAATGACCTTTCTAATCTCTTTTACACTTCAGTATCCTCTTCTTAAGCAGCTTCGTATCCACCTTGATCAGCATCTTTACATGTTCTATTGCATCATCTTCCGATACTTGTTACACTAACTCTGCTTCACTTTTTATTTCATCTTTGATTTCCATTGCTTTTTTCCACTTGGAATATTGTTTCGTGTACTTGAAACGTGCAAACGTGTCGGTAAGGTTCAGTACTGTAGCTTCATACATGCTATTTAGTACAGTTTTTGGATTCAATTGACCTTGACCTCGAAGCATTTGAGCAAATTGTTTTTCAATTTCTGAAGGTATGTTGATTTGGGTCGCACTTTTAGCATTAATGTATTTGTTGTGGATTTCTTGCACCAGAGCGTCTTTCTCAGTTTCTCCAAGCTTGTCAAACGTTGCAAGAGCGGTAACTAAGTCGTCTCTAGCTAACATGTTTTCCAAACTAAACTCATTCTCACAATACTCTGTAAACAACTTTTTCCCTGATTCATCACCAAGTAGTGCATCAAGTGCAGTTACAACGACAGCTTCTCCGTTTTTCGTGGGTTTCCTCTCTAATCCCAAGCTCTCTGACCCATATCGTACTTGATCAATGATACACGCGATACAAATGTTTCCACCACAGGAAAGCAAAATTAGCACAAGACTAGTATAGTCTAAAATGTACGATGCGATCAAGTTTCCTCCAGTCACGTTGAGCATATTTCCAGTGATTGCTGTAATTGCTATTGGTAGCAAGAACATACGATCCAATCGTAGTAGCAGCGGATCAATGTATCCACGCATGTTGCATCTATTCTTGACTGCGTAGACTATAAGTTCTATGATGGATAGTATAGCACAAATTACTACCAACACTCCGTACGCAAATACTACATTCAGGAAAATCATGATAAAGTTGACTGATCCAAAAAAGTTTTGTAGTATCGTTGAAATGATTCCAAACAATATGAATACAGTGATAACTGTGATCATAGTAATGTAGAACAATGCTTTCGACGCTAGTACACGCAGCAGCTTGAGTGGTGTTCGATATGACATAGACTTGTAAACTGCTGTTAAAGCAAAAAAGCGAAGTGTTTGTAAACCAAACGTGCTTATCGTGAGAATGATACAAATGTTAATAGCAATTTGTATAATGTAACCACGTGGTTGGAAAATGTACTGTCCTCCCATGACGATTG
>JAESGV010001373.1_pt1 | contig 10181 bp, 10 predicted proteins | sample 9269781 | NCBI WGS metagenome assembly JAESGV01 (sample SAMN15741586, study PRJNA653496) | algae metagenome | isolation source: Tildeniella torsiva UHER 1998/13D and co-occurring heterotrophs from... | place: Slovakia: Slovak Paradise National Park, Hrabusice, Kosice Region | collected 2000-01-01
TACTGTGGCTTTTTTGAAAATTAACACTCGGTTGACCACAAGTGAATTTCACCATTTGGCTATTTTCATTGTAACGGTTGTAATTTTGAGATGCGCAGGCACTTTGATTTTGCATGAGATATTTGTGTAGATGGTCTTGGAGGGTGTTGTGGAGGTGATAGTGATGGTTTTAAGTTTTTGAAAGAATTTTTTTCTTGTGCGGCTTAGTCGCGAATAATTTTTATGAAACTGTAATCCATGGTGTAGTCCTTGAACTCTTATACGAAGTATCATTTAATCCAGAATTCCGTCTTGCGTGCTAGTTGGCTTTTGTCGGTGTTTTGCGCACAAATAATTCAAACAAAACAATGGCAGACAACGTAAACATTGATATTGTGTCCGACTTGGTATGTCCTTGGTGCTATGTCGGTCAAAAGAGATTAAAAGTAGCAATCCAACAATTCCAACAAGAGGGAAATGATACTAATTTTACTATCAAATGGAAACCTTTTCTATTGAACCCAAACACTCCCAAGCAGGGAAATAATCGCGCACAATATTTTAAACAACGATTCGGTATCTCGGATTTGAAGCAACACCCCATGTCAAAGCATCTGCTAGACGCCGGCGAAAGTGTCGATATTCACTTCCAATTGGACAAACCAGAAGTTGTATCTTCTTCAATTGACGGACACAGATTACTTGACACTACATTGAAGCAAGATGGAAACGAAAAGCAAGATCAAGTCGCAGCAGATTTATTCTCCAAATACTTTGAGCAAGGAATTGATATCGGAAATGATGACATTTTGAAGCAAGTAGCCGAAACGCACAATGTGAAACTCCCAGAAGATTTTTTCACAAATGAACAACAAATCAAAGAGATCAAACAATCATATGAAGAAGCTCAGCTAGAAGGTGTCACAGGTGTTCCGTTCTTCACATTTTACGTGCCACATAGCAGTCAAAGATTCACCGTATCAGGTGCTCAGAATCCAAGCACTTTCCTACAAATTCTAAAGAAAATTACTCGCAAGTAAATTTATTCTTCTTGAACACTTGTTTCTTGTTCTTGTTTCTTTGCCAAGTTTTCTAAAATTTCTCCACAGTCACCTCCAAAAATATTTTTAAATAATGTATCAGCAGAAGCTGGAATATCTGACTCTTCCGGTGCCATAAATCCAACAAGTTTTTTGTGTACATTATATTTGATTGTTCTACCTTTTGTTTTTCCCAAAAGTTTTCTTCTCGCTTCCGCAGCTTTCGATCTCGCTAACGCGTTACGAATACTTCCACTCGCGTTTGTATTCAAATGATTTGTACTTGGGTCAATGACTGCACTGCCAACATCTTGAATCAAATCACGTAACAATGTTTGGTAAAAATCACGATCATCATAAAGCTCTTGGTCAACTGGTTCTTCTTCTTCCTCTCGATCGCGTTTTCCAAGAATTGATTCTTCGAAACGTTTCACTTGGCATCGTTGCACGAGTCGTTCATCTATTTTTATGGCTTGTTTCACTTGTTCGACAATGCTACTGTTCATGGCTTTGAATTGTTTTGCATTTTGCATTCTTGTTTTGCGATTCCATCGTTCTAACGCTTCTTCACGGAATGGCGCATATGCATCGTATTGTGTAGAAATTGACTCCCAAACGTCATCTAAATCGTCATCAGTTGCAATCTTTCTTCGTTTGACGGATACTTTTGTTGTTTCGTTTTGTGAAAATAAGTCATGTTGAAGGTCGAGAAAATCATTCAGCGTGTCGACGATGCTAGATTGCGCTTCTTCTACAGTTTCGCTTGTTTCTGCTTGTTCTACCATTTCGTCGAATGTATCTGGTTGTGGGAATCTATTACACGTTGCGAGTGGTTTTTGCATTAAAATACGAATCTTTAGCAAGTGATTGAATAATAGTTTTTGATTGAACACTCCGTGTGCTTTTTGTCGTTCTCGTACACGTTCATCTTTGATACGTAACAAATCATTTCTATTGTGTTAAAATTATAAAAAGTGATTCATACTTGTTATCTTCCTCTAGTTCGTTTATGTGAATATCAATATCGCCACCATCGTCTTCACTATCGCTTGCTTCTTCAATGGGACCTGATTGGTCTATTAAATCGCGTACTTTTTGCAATTCGAGTGCATATTGTTTATCGTCTTTCATCATGTCACGGAACGCAGAACCATCGTCCTCATCAACCAAATCTTTTCTAGATACCGATGCACCAGAGTACTTTCCAGTAGATAGTTCTTCATCTAAAGCAGCTGAACGCATGGCCAGACCGTATGATGAGCGCATATCTGGCACTTCTTCGTCTGAATCATCATTTTGTGTATAGTTCATTGAGAAATCTTCTTCGTCTTCTGGGTCTTCTTCGACATTAAAATTCTGCGAGAATACATCTTGTATCGTTTTTGCTTTTGTTTTTTCTTGTTTCACTGGCTTTGAGCTATTTTTTTTCTGTGCCACCTTCTTTGGTGCAACCTTCTTCTTGGTTGTACGAGACATATGTTTGTGTTAAATTCGATTTTGGTCAACTTCAATTATTATTTGCAACGAGATGAGCAGAGTACCAGACTTTTCGGACAAGTTTACTAATCGTTCGAATTTGGGATTCGTTTCGGGTAGCGCACAAACAGAGCTGCAAGCAAATCCGGTTAAATTCTTAAGTGTATTTTTATTCGTACTCGACTGACGCATAAGAAAACGAAACCACTATGGGAACAACTAAAAGAATCGCAAGAAGCGAAAGATCGCGAATTTGAGGAACGATTTAAAAATTGTACTACTATTCAACACAATCGCTAATAAAACATAGTAGGACCTCGAGGACTCGATAAAGATGATATAAAGTATATGGAAGATTACTCGCAACGACAAGTCGATAAAATCAACGCAGTTCGCGATCAAGAAAACGAAGCAGCAAAGGTACAAAAATTAAATTATTTTAATTGTCAGGCATTCACAGAAGAGTTAGAAGATACAGTGATAACAATAGAAGAGAAAAAGCAAATTGAAGAAACGACTGGTAAAGAACTACAAAAAGTCGCAACACAGAAGCATTCCATGAAAGTCGATTTAGATCTTGGAGATGTCGTGTTAGTGAAAAAGAAAACAACAAAACGGAAACTGGAAGATACAAATCAGAAAAAGAAGAAGAAAAAGGTAGAGAAGGAAGCTAAGCCTGTGTTACTTGTACAATATGAATCCAGTGATGATGAAAAGAATTAAATTTTTATAAACAAAATGGTCTACACAAATCAACGTTACTAAGACTGCTTAGAAATTCTTGTTTTTATTCGGAAACAAGAATCCCAAGCAGGGAAGCACACCCAACAAAGAAAGTGATGCAAAGATAAGGTTTTCATGCACTGGTAGCTTTAACGATACAAAGATGCCAGCGTGCATAAGCACTCCGATCACCAAACTGAACACAATTTGTTTGGCATCCAAGTATTTCAACTGGTATAGGGTGTAGAAGCCCCACAACGATATTGGAATAAAGAGCACAACACTGGTTAGTAGCCCAGAGTTGTAGTCATGTGATATGACAAACATTCGTAGGTGAATAAATCCATTGAGTAGCATTAAGGCTAATCCACACGCTCCAACGGCAGGATATTTTCTTCCTGCAAATATGCCAAAAACGTAGCATGACCAAACACCGATCACGTTAACTGCAAAAATAAAGAATGCATTAAGTGGGCATGGGCCACTCCCCAATGATAAGAACGTACAAAATTCTTGTAAAAAGTGAAATCGACGTCCGTATATATCGTAGCCGTGTTCTTCGAACTGATGTAGCATATAAAATGGTAATCCGATAGATAATAAAAAGTCTGGATTATATAGAAGTTCTTTAGCGCTTTTCTTGTACGCAAGACGTGCTAGAGTGACAACAGCGAAGATTAGACCAACAAACGGCCAAACAGGGTAGTTAGTTGTGTTCAACATGTTGATTTGTATTTCTTGTAAGCTGTACTAATGCATTCTTACAGTCAAGCCTGGGTATACAAAACTTACACACGGGCGTGCATTACTTGGAACGTTAGGTATTTTAAATCGCTCTGTCAATAGTGGTAAATCTGGATTTCTCTCAAATATCAAATCTTTGGTGTGAGCATTATAGGTTATTCGGATATAATCACTCTGCGTAAAAGTGAAGCCACGTAATGTGTTATTTAGCTCTTGGTTATAAGCTCCAACCCACCCGCCACTGGTGACTATGTAGGAGCCATGGTGCTCATAAAACCATTTTGTATCATTTACTTTGACAATATCCTCTTGTGCTGCTCCAACGGCAACCCAGAAAGAAGGTAATGAACTTTCAACTTTAAACTCATACGATACAGTATTAAGCACATTGGTAAAATCAGTTCCAAAGAAAACGTATTGACGACGTTTCGATGTGCTTCTATGGAGTATTTCATTATAGCTAACTGTCTTTTTAGCACTGTCAAAAGAACAATGTTTCAACACGCTTGTGTTTAACTGAAAAACTCGCTGGTTAAGTCTCAGTTTTGGCCGTAGCAGATCGTAGGCATAACTATGTGATAACTGGGAGGTGTTTGTATCATAACATAGAACGCAGAGGTCATTTAATGTGTTGCGTTCCATCTTGTTCCGATTGTAACTGGTGGCGTAAGAGGAAAACGATGTTACTTCAAAACGCCAAAGATGTGAACAGTACACCAAGAAACACAACGTTTGACTGTGGGCTTATGATGCCGAAAGCGAAAATAAAGATACTAAATGAAGTCATAGCTACAAGCTTGGAAGAACATCCAGACGCTCATTGAGTCCCACCTCAAAACTAGTTGTTCATTTAGTATTATTTACACATTTATTGAGTTTCTTCGCTCTTGTCTAAAAGGTAGCCGCATATTGTGAGTTTCTATTTCATCTAGAAATACTTCTCCCAATTTTGAAATGTTTTCTTGTATGCTTAGGTAAAAAGTCGGGCAACTGTTCAGCCACACGCCACTCAACTTCGCTAGGTCCCTTTCAGATACGACTCGGGCATCTATGTCGGTTTTATTTCCAACCAGTACGCATGGAAAATCCTCTCCCTCCTTTGCTCGTTTTATTACGGGTATGACTTCTGAAAGAGTAGTAAACGAGTCCATACTCGACGTGTCGCATACGAGTATAAAAGCATGATATAAACCTAGAGTCTGCCGAGCTTCTAGAACGTCATGCTCGTTAAACTCTTTAAATATAAATTCATGAAATGTGGTCGCTAGCAGCTGTATTAGCGTTGTCTTGCCAACACCGCTGCCACCCACAACAGCAACATGGTGTTTACTGCACTCCATTGTTTGTCAGGCTTTTTTTAAATAAAAACGTGGGTCACTCACCCAAAAGACAAAGATCACCACTGAAATGCAAATCAATGAATATATTTGGCGAAAGCAAAACAAATCAACAAAGCAGTGACCGTTTAGAAGCGAATAGCAAGAGGTTAATAGCCTATGTTGTAGGTATCTACACGTGTTTATTGAGGTGTACCAACAAGAGTCGTGCCACTGCTTCGTTGTGACTTGTGCGCAACTGCGCTTAGATAACTAGTGCTTCCAACATCCATACTTCCGGTACTGGTCATTAAATCTGTATCAGTTTCGGTATCGGTACCAGTGCCTTCGTGTTCTCGTTCCCATTCCAAAAACTTGGGCAACAAATCACTCATGACTTGTCCACGAATATATACAGCAAAATCATCGAACAAATCTAATTGTCCAAAACCACTTTCAACCAAGGCAACATCTTTGAGCAACCTTTCATCAAGTTTGAGTTCATAAGGACTCTTTCCTGGAATTAAAAATTGAGAATGCATCTTCTTTTGCATTTCTTGTCTCTTCTGTTGATTCTTTTGACTCTTGTAGTCTTCCACGGCATCCAAAAATTTAATGTTTTCTTCTGTCAAGTTTTGACTACAATATTTGACAAAATGACGTTTTCTGCGCTTGTCATGCCATAGCGATTCAAATTCTGCATTTTGTTCCAAATCTACAAGTCTCTTTCTTTCAGCTTCCAAACTGCTTGTCAAGGCTTTTGATTCGCTCAAGTTTCTTGCAAAGACCACAAATGCACTAGTTGGTTGATCATCTAAAAATAGAGTAATTGGTGTGACAGCAACCATAACTGGAATCTTTGCCTTTTGGTTGTGGTGCATTTCTCGCTCAATGAGCTCTCCCTTTTGACATTGTTCTTGTAAATCTACAAATGTCGTTTCGACGAATAATCCTTCTACATTGATCACACCATTCACTTCAGAGCTACTGAGTGAAAAGGCGGTCAAAAACGCAGAGTTGGCATGATGTACAATTCCGGTTGCTCTTACACACAAAATGAAATCTGGAATGGCGTTCATGATAGCGCGAGCTCTTTGTTCTTCAACACCAGTCTTTTCCAATAATTCTTCCAATTTGACTTGTTCATATTCGAGTTTTCTATGCGTAATGAAAATCGAAGTTAATAGAACATTAATATTCGTGACAGTTGTGGCTAATTCATCGGAACCATTTCTTTGCTTGATTCGTACGCTTACATCTTTGCTCTTTGTAATGGCATTAAATCGTGACGAAAGTAACGCCAATGGATGCAATAATGCTCTTTCAATGTAGAATAGAATAATCACCGTTGCGACAATGACGACAAGAGAAACCATTCCCAATGATAAGCCTAGGGAAATACCTCCCAAGTTTTGGATACGACGATTGATATCTGTTCTCACGATGACGACCTTATTGCCGAATAAATCAGGAAGAACTCCTAGTGCACTGTATCTGGCGGATCCTGTTAAATTGGCATCGGCTGTCATCCAACATTGTCTTCCTTGGAGATCATTCAACGAGGCAGGTAATTGTTCGAGCGCAAACGCGTTATTGTTTGTCCATTCTGGAGTGGCGATTGTGAATCCAATAGGTGGAATATTGGCAATGGCTGACGCGTAAGATTTGACGATAGGAGTGTTGGATGCGATAGGATAGAACGTTAAGCACAATTGAGTGCGTAGTGCAAGCTCTTGAACATTGGCATCGTAAATATATCTTGCCCAAACGACAACACCTGGTACTGGTCCCAAACCTTCTGATGTTTGAATAGGAGTCGCGACAAGTAGCATCAAAATTCCATTTTCATACAAGTAACCTGCGATACGAGTCTCTGGATTGTCAATGTTTTTCAATAGAGGATGTGCTATTATGGTTAATATTTCGAACGCGTAACGTACTGCTATCTAACTTGAGTAGTGAGTTTGGTATTGGTGTGCCTTTGTATGTATAGTTTAAGAACAATGTTCCGTCTGTAGTGTATTGCAATATACTAACGGTGTGAGTATTATTAAATGAGAAACATACAGCGTGAGCTTTCCTGCCTCCAAAAAGTGATCGTTGTAGTTGTCTGCGACGAATTGGTCGACGTCTTCTTGTGTAATATTAGTAGCCACGTTGTAGACATCATCCCACGCAGAGTAACCTAACTGTTGTGTACTAACAAACTTAAAATCGTCATAAATAGCTCTCATAGTCCGTCTGTAAACAAGTTAGAGGAATAATATTCTCCATACAGAAGCGCATCCTTTGCGTTTGTATTTTCAGCTTCGATAAAACTAGTGGGGACTACACTTCCTAAAATTGCCGCAAAACCACCTAGATTTGTCAATACGAAAAAAAATACACGTACCTAACATGATGACAAATAAAATGAGCATTGTCAACAGAGTCCTAAATCGTATCTATTTTGTTACCAGTGCAAATAAAAAGCATACGCTGAACAGAAACTTGACGCATCCGTTGGTTTTTTTGCTATCAGCTCTTTCCTCTCTCACACTACCAGTTCTATTCCTCGCCATCGTTCCTCACAGCTGCTGACGCCTGTGTTATTTAAACCCGTTTCTGAGGGTCTTTTCTACAGAACCTGTTTGGAGCTCCCGTCAAACATCATCGAAATTGTATGGATTAGGTTAACTAAACTTACAACATAAAATTTGAACATGTTCACACGATTTTGTGTTAGAAGTGCCCAATACTACTCGAAAAGATGCTATTCTACACATGCGAGTGTCGACTATTTGCAACAAGCGTTACACAATATTCAACAAGTCGAAATGCTCGATAATACAGCCGTTTCACAGTTGTTAAGTATCCAAAAACTATCTGTTACAGAAACCAGCAGCGATAAATACGATGCATTTCGAACGAATTGTTTAAAAGTCATAAAACGCGGATTTGTACTGTTAAAACAAATCGATGACCAGTTTGTACGCAACGAAGATGTCGATCAAACAGCGCGAGAGAAAATCTCTTCTCTATTAACAATCCATGAAGCTAATTTTCTTACTACTCGTGGTGTCACGTACCTTCACATGTTCAATCATCATACACCTCGACAACACAAAGAGTTTATGCACTTTAGAAAACTCGCCATGCAGGATTTGGAGCAAGCTATGTACTTGGATCCTGAAAACGAACGACCACTTCATACACTAGCGACTATCTACTATGGAGCTAGTTTAGATGAACAACATCACGCACAAAACATTGCAAAAGCGTTCGAGTATGTCGATCGTGCGATCAAACTAGTTGAAGAGAAACATAAAGATGCTTTGGCTGCTAAGAAAAAGAAAGAAAGAGGAGTAGAGAAAGAGGACGTCTTGAATATCGATCCAACTAAGAACTATTTGACACTGTATTCACTACGCGCACAAATACTAAGTTCACCTGCGATGGGAAGATTCACTGATGCGTGCGATGATATAACAGTTGCGCTTACATATGCCAAACTCCAACCCAATTCGGACACACAACAAGCACAATTACTATTGCAACGTGCTATTTACATTAAAAAGAATTTCGACGCCATACAAGAACGAAAAAAGGCAGGAGGAGATATTGATTCCGAAAAAGAGCAAATAGATCCTCAACAATGTTTAAAAGATTTACAAGACGCAATGCGACTTGCACCAAAGTCATTATACCCACTATTGCATCGTGCTATTTATTACCGTGATGTAGAAATGGATACTCGCAAAGCAATGAACGATTTAGTCAGATTCAAAAACTGGTATGGATCTTCTGAGAATGTTGTGGAAAATAAAAAAGAAAAAGAACAAATGTTGGCGAGATTGGAAGGAATGGTCAAGAATTTACAATCTTCTGTGAATAGAGATTTACATGCTGAGCAATCGGCAATGTGTACCGCGAAAGCTAGAGAAATGAGAGATATGCATGATTACAGAGGAGCATACCTTGAATTTACAAAAGCAATTGCATTGGTTCCAAATGTTGTTTTGTACATGGAAAGAGCGTACGTAGGAATCGAAGAATTCAAACAAGAAAAGCAAAGACAAAAACTGTCAGGAAAGATCATCAATGCTACTCATAGTATCGCGAAAAATGTTATCAGCGATGTTGAAACAACAAAAACGCTAACTAATGGCGCTCAGAGTGCAGATATAGCGCTACTAGAGGCGCACATCCAACACTACATTTATGATGACTTACCGAACGCTCTAGAGTTGTATTCAAAAATTATTGACCTTGGTCATGAGCATACAACTAGAGTTGCTCAACAACAGATTACCATTGTCAATAAAGAGATCGCAAAGAGAAAGACTTAAGAAGACATGTTGGCATCTTGTCAAGCTGTAGCGTTATCTTTACTGGTTATCTGATGGGATGTCGCTACAAAAATGCATTTAGTGTAAGATGACCCCTCGTTAAATAGGAGAGTCCTCTTGCGTAGAAGCTCATCATAACTTATTAAGGATTTATTGGTTTTCGCGCCTATCATGAGCTAGGTTAACTACGACTAGTCAACGCTATTTGACCCGCGTAACAATACTCACCGTTTAGAAATAACAACAGGTCAAACCAGAAAACATGAAGAATTCATCAGTAGCGTACCTTCTATGGTGCTTTGGTTTGATTGGGCTTTGTGGTCTACACAGATTCTATCTAGGAAGTCCAATTACTGGAATAATTTGGTTTTGTACTCTTGGAATATTTTGGATTGGACAACTAATTGATTTAGTTTTAATTCCTGGTTTGACAGCGGAGTGGAATTCGAAACATGCCAACGCCGCACCTACCACCATTGTTGTACAAAATACAGTAGCCTCGCCACCACCGCAACAGGTAGTTATGTCACCACCCACTACCACCACTGTTGTTGTTCAGTAAAAAGAAGTCGCTA
>JAESGV010001374.1_pt1 | contig 10179 bp, 9 predicted proteins | sample 9269781 | NCBI WGS metagenome assembly JAESGV01 (sample SAMN15741586, study PRJNA653496) | algae metagenome | isolation source: Tildeniella torsiva UHER 1998/13D and co-occurring heterotrophs from... | place: Slovakia: Slovak Paradise National Park, Hrabusice, Kosice Region | collected 2000-01-01
TAGTTGTTTGTACAAAGTTTGTAAAAAGAAAGTGTAAGCTGCGTTTCGCTAACAGCTGATGAAAAGTCTAAACAGCACAGAGTAAAAGGGAATAACGCAGCATGGACTCACACGAAGCGAAAAGATTGAAAAAAATACAACTATCGCTGCTAGAACTTGCGAACGACGAGTTGTTTGTCATCACGTCATATTTGTTTGCAGGAGAAACGATCATGCTAGCCATGTCGTGTCGCTCACTCTACAATATAGTAAAAGAAATGATGGAAATAGCACAACCAAAAGTATTAGGAAAATGGAGCCTACGTGACGCTCTACTCGTTCGCGATCGTGGATTAAAAATAAGGACACTCGATCATCTATACTTGATGCGAAATATTCTATCAAGAAACGGACAATTCCATAGTATTTGCACAAATGGTCGTGTATCACTCGATTTTTCTAGATACAAGTTCGATTCAGAAGCAAACGAGGACAAACCTACACTCAGGTTTTCCGAATTATGCACTCACTTTTCTGAGTTTTGTAATTTATTCGTTGGTAGATTAGAAGGCACTGTAACTGTACCAACATCAAGCAACACCACCTGTGAACTGCGTGTCTTAACAGGTCACACAATCGTTCACTTATCGTTGACCAATGTCCATCTGTACGTTACACAACTACTAACGTGCATACAATCAATGATCAATTTGGAAACACTAGAGTTATCGAATATTTCAAGTGATCAAGAGGAACTACGCGACCAAGTACTTCCGCAACTCGTCCACTTGAAAAAATTCATTTCTCACAAAAGTGATCTAAATGTAGTCATGCCCATGTTACTGCAATGTATGCCCAACTTGGAACAACTTTCGTACGTCGCAAAAGAGTTTCATGTCAGTACTTTTCTGACACAACTTTGCCACACAAATCCAAGGTTGACAGAACTTAAAACACATGCGTACATACAAGAAGAGGTGTTACATTCGCTTGCACCATTACCCATCACTCACTTGAACGTATCTCGATTATGCATGAATGAAATTGGGCAAATTGGTTGGCAGTTGGAGAAACTAGTTTTTGATTGCGGAAATGGACCAATATTCATGGAAAAGTTGTGGTTTGGACCAAATGTCATGCCAAGTTTGAAATCGTTGAAACTAAAGGGTCAATGGAGTGGCTATCTAGATACTGATATCTTTGTTGATTCGTTGATACTTGCTGCACCAAACTTGCAAGAATTTATTCTTGAACATGCAGACTTGTCGAGTCATCGTGTAATGAAAATAGTCAACACGTTCGATCTAGTCAAACTTCAGGTACAAGTAGAACAGAAAGACATGTGTGACGTTTTGATCGCTTTGCAACAAAAGAAGAACCTACTCGAACTATGTATTACAGGAGCACGATTCACAGCAAAAGAATTCGAACGTTGTTGTTTCCCTAGTGTACGAGTATTCTGTGGTACGTTACCCATCACCAAGTTCATGTTCGACCTGTTACACAAAACATTCCCAAATTTAGTAAAGCTTGTGGTCAATCCACAAACAGAAAAACCAAAGATCAAGATACCGTACAATCAGGATGATCTATGCTTCTTGACATCATCGTATTGGCCAAGTTTGCAACAACTTCAAGTCGGGAAGCAGCACTGTGTACTAGATATGCGAACAGAGGAGCAAGGATTAATACATGAATGTGACTCGAAGCAAGTGTTTTTACGCGATTGGTTTCTATACTGTCCAAACGAGAGAAAGATTATGCACAAGCAACTGTTAATTTTTTTTACCAAGTAAGTATAAGTCTTTTCTTGATGACTGTGATTATAGCTCTGCCAGGCTAATCAGCCCTTCAAATTTGCTTACATTACATTAAAGCCTTGTCAATTAAGTTACTAGTTTTTCATTTACATATAAAAAGTAACTACTTATCAACCTATTGAATAAAGTAACACAAATATGCCTACATGTTCTAAAACATGTAAGCATGATAAAACAACAGTTGAAAACATGAAACAAATATCAATTAAAATTTAAAGTTAAGATAAAATTATGTATTAGTTACATATTGCTTTAAAACACTACAGCAAAATTATTTTTAAAGTATATAATGTTATTATAAAGCAGTTAAAATTATAATTAAAATATACAAATATTTATTAGTACTCAATAATTAAAATAAACACTTATTTTTAATTATAAACTAATTAAGTTAACTTATTAAGTATTTTGCTTTTTAATAAGTATTTTAGTTTAATTTCTGATTTAATTCCTTTATTAATATTATATAGCTTGATAAAATTATAATCTTTTAGTAAAATTTAAATAAAAGTTATTTTTTATACAGTTTTATAGATTTTTTAACAGTTATTTAATTTACTATTTAATAGGTTAGTTGTAATTTCTTTTAAGTTATAAATATTAAAGTTATTTTTTTTATTAATAAAAAGTATTGTTTTAAAGCAGTTGTATAATATAATTATATATAAGATAAATTTATAAATATTGTCAAAATTATGTTTTAAAGGATTTACAACTAGTTAATATATGCAATTTTAAAGTTTACAAAGAAGTTAATAAAAATGTATTTTATATTAATTGTATATCTTTTTAAGATAATTTTTTATTGTTAATTATATATTTACAATAATTTTATCCTTATATTTAAAGTAATTTACTTTATTATATTTGATTGCTTGTTTTAAGTATTATATATTCTTAATTAAGTTAATTATTATTTACTTTTCTATTTGTAAGAGTCTTTTTTATCTTTTTATAAATTAATTAAGTTTTTAATTTGTAGACAAAGTTACTTTTACTAATTTATAGCTTAAGTATTTTAACTTGTATCTACAATAAGAGTTTATATTTAGTTGTTTAATTCTTGCATTTAAAGTTATATTTATTACTAATTAAGCATTTAATATAATAATTTATGGATATTAGTCAGCTTTATTTGTTCCTATAAAATATAATTAATTTAAAAACATTAAAATTCTTTAAAATTATATTATTAGATAAAAAAGAAATTGTGTTATTATAATTTATTTATTTAATCAAATTTATTTATTTTAAGGATAAAATTAATAACTATGTTATAAAAGTATTAGTAAATTATATATCAAACTTGGTTTAACTATATTTTATGATGTATAAAAAGATATACAAATATTCATTTCTTGCAACTCTTTTATTGACAAATTCAAAGTTAAAAAAATTGAAATTGTGTGATTGTTGTGAATTATCAGCCAAACAACAACTTTGCTTGGTGTTATTGTTAGAAATAACTCATTTAAACATTAATTAAGATTTTATTTTCAACATTGAAAAACATGGTCCAGTTTAAAGTATCTGCTGCTGAACCAAGGTGTAAATAATCCAGTTGCTATAGATTATCCATATTTTAGCTCTTATGTGATGCCAAAATTGAAAACATTAAGATTAAAAGGTGGATGGGATGATTGTATTGATGAAGATGATTTGTTTGTTGATACATTGATCCATGCTGCACTGAATCTGCAAGAGTTAATACTGGAACGAAGCAGGTATATGTGTAAAGCGTGCAATCAAGCTAGTAGCCTTATTTGACCGGCATTTGGCATACAGGACGTCCACATTTGTCACGATTCTGGATCCTGCAGTAACTGTTTGTTTTGTTAACATCTGTCAACTATCTAAGATGTAACAGAGCTTATAGCCGAGTTACAAAGAAAAACAAATCTGAAAGATCTGTGGATAAGTGGAAAACCGTTTCTCATGAAAGAACTTGAAAAATACTATTTCCCTAGTGTGCAGGTGTTTCATGGAAACGTAGCGTTTACTAAACAGTCTTTTGATGCACTGCACAAGGCGTTTCCAAATTTGACTGAAATTGGGATAAATGAAAGTTATATTTCCACGGAAGCTGTACCGTATTTGGATCCAGAGTTTTGGTCAAACTTGACAAAACTACAGATTGACGAGATGACCTGTATTGTTGATCAAAGAGGTGAGGATGGCTACCTATGGTTGGTCTGAATAATTTAAAACAGGTATTTTTGAGAGATTGGTTGCTCCACAGAACGAAATAAAAATGTTTCAGAGCTAAATCGTTGCAAAACATGATTTACATCAAGAAGAACTCAATATCAAGATTTATAGGATAATTGCTAAACAAACAACGAATAGAGTTATTAAAAATTGTGTTTGTGCTGCGTCACTTGCTTTTGCGTTGTTGTTTCCAGAAATATCACTTGGTTTGGAAGGACTTGGTGCTCGTACAGTAGGTTCTGGTGTTGTTGACGTAGGACTTTCAGAACTTGGAGCTACTGACGATGGAGAGCTTGTAGTTGGCGCTTGCGAAATAGGAGCTGCTGAGCTTGGTGCTGATGCTGATGGACTTGGAATTGTAGCTTGTATGGTTGGTGCCACAGTTGTAGGAGCAGACGTAGATGTTGCAGCTGAAGGTGCAGTAGACGGCGCTGGTGATGGTGCTTCCGAAGTAGGCGCTACCGATGATGGCTCGACAGATACTGGAGTACCAACTGATGGTGAAGACACAGTAGGTGCTGGAGGTGCAGTTGGAGCTTGGCTAGACTGCGCTGGCGTCGCCGAGGTAGCTGAGCCTGAAACGCATATCACAGTACCGACTTGCAAATTTGTACAATCAATACCAGTATTCAATAGTTTGATTGTATCAACATCTATTCCATTTGCAGACGCAATATCAAAGCACGTGTCTCCACTAACGATTGTGTGTGACAATCTACATGTTATTGTTGGTAAGCTTCCCTGAATGCAAATAGGATCTCCGATCTGCAAAGAGTTGCAATCTACGTCTGGATTTAACTTGATTAAGTATTGTAGATCGATATTATTTGTAGATGCTAGCGCGAAGCATGTATCACCTTCGACGATCACGTGTTGCTGCGTGCAAGTAACTTGGCACGACACGTGATAAATCAATGTTAACAAAAGAACATAGTAGATGTTTTGCATTGTGATGTTGTGTGGATAACGAAGATACTGCCACGATCTGAAAAGCACCCATAATAAGAAAAATCAAGAGTTATTTTTAGCTAAAGCGATATCCAATCGCTTTCTGCAATTATTTAAGAGTCTGTAGTAGATCTTCAGTCCTAGCTACTCAGAGAAAAAGCTCATCTAGATAATGATAATGGTGGTATTAAACTTACAACAAATAACTACCTTTTGGATGTCATTCGTTGGTCATCCTGTTTACTGATAAACTGTCTCACCACAACTATGTACGACTACAACGTGTTGATAAAGCTTAAAGATCAAAACCTTTTTCATCACGCAACAAATGTTCACGACTCAGATGACCTCACATCTTCAGTACTCAATCGAGTTGGTAGAGAGAAAGAAAAAGACAACTTACGAGTGGATGTCCTGCTTCCATCGTTTCAAGAATTTGTTACTCTAGATAGCTCAGTATTTGCAAATTGTATGAGCAATAACATGACTATACGAGTAATAGAAAAGAGCACAAACGAGATGGTTTCGACTGCATATCTTTCCTCAGCAGGCGACACAAGTTTTCCAAAAGTTAGTAAAATAATACTTGCAGAAAGCTCTGATAGCGACGAGTTTGAGGTGTGTATAAACAGTAACAAGAGCAAACGAAAACCAAAGATACAGGAAAGTCCTAACAAACGTAGAAGATCAGTCTATCACCACGAAAGAAAGGTTGTTACGTTCTCCACCACATTACAAAGTTTCAAAAGCACAAGCAGGACTCACATAACAGATCAACGTTGTTCTGGACATAACTTCGACATTAGCTTATTTCCACGTGGAAAAGGTAACTGCACAAACACAGGAATATATGTAAAATGTCCAGCTGTTAAAATTGACCACACGTTACACGTAGAGCTCAAGCTTTGGGTCATGTATCCAAACAACAAACACAAACTATTAGTATTTCATAAGCATTTGCACTTGAAAGCTCCATCGCGATACGGCGGCAACACTTCCATCAAGTTTGACGAGATCGAAGAGTTTATAGACGATGATCAAATCAACTGGTGTGCAGAGATTAGTAAAGTTCAAGTGTCAACTTGTGGAGATGCAGATTGTACTTGTAGTCCAATCAAGTGTTGTTGTGGCACGAACAAAGCATTAAAGGCATAGTTAATCTTTTGCGCGTTTCGTCGCAGGTTCGTTTACTGTGTCTGTCTTTTCTTTTTCATCTGGAACATCTTCACCTTCGAAATGATCCCACACTGGTTTATCCACGTTCTCTTTCATGAAATTCTTTGGTGTCGAGTAGTTTACAGAGATAACTTTTCCGAATAATTCGGAACGATTCATATTGTCCATAGCTGCTGCTGCATCTTCTGGAAGTTCAAACTCTACGAATGCGTAACCTTTGTGTGATAATGGTTCGTCGAAATTAATTTCTTGATGGACCACTTCTGGAGCTGTGTGGTCTTCATCTTCGTCCATTTCTATACCAGCTTGTTTTTGTATCTCTTTTTGTTTTTTTAAAATCGCGTCTTGTTGTAGTTTGATTTGTAGTTCTTGAAACTCGATAAGCGCTTGTTCAGAATGTAGTTCTAGTGGTAAATTCACATCAACTATATCTCCGAACGGTATAAAAATATTTTTCAACGTTTCTATCGTGACTTTTTGGTCCAAGTTACCGACGTACAGCGTTCTCTTGTACTTGTTCATCAATTTGTTTGTTGAGCGTCAAAGTTGACTAAACTTACAAAAACGATGCTTAAAAGTCTGAAGATAGCAAGACCTCTTGCACAAATGAGTTCAGTTAGATCATACACCAGAGTAAAAAAACTTGACGGTGAAGCTCGCGAGACTGCATTGAAGCAAATTCCAACTTGGACCACAGCAACAGAAAAAGATGCCATACAAAAGAACTACAAGTTTAAAGATTTTAAACAAGCGTTTGCATTCATGACAAAAGTCGCAGAAAAAGCAGAAGAGGTAGGTTTTACTTTGGATCACTAACGCGATAGATGAATCATCACCCAGAGTGGTTCAACGTTTATAACAGAGTAGAAGTAACTCTAACCACACACGATGCAAATGGACTTTCCCAATATGATATTGATATGGCGAAAGCAATGGATGAATATGCAAAACTTTAAACTTTTGAACATTTTATCTTATGGATCTTCCAATGTGTTTTTTGACACTCTGATGAACAGTACAGTGTTGTCTTGCAAACTGAACATTGTTTCAAATCCCCTCCAGTGGGAGTACCTTCTCTTCTACAGTTTGCACATTTTCTTCCATCGACAACAACGCGATCTTGTGCGAACATAGGGCTTTCTTTCATGTATTTAATGCACTCTTCATCAGTTTTTGTGCTGTTGGTACTTGCACGAAAATATGGAACTGCCTCTGTGTACTTGCTCTGTCTGATAAAACAACGTACGATATTCACACCCAAAGATGTTTTAAAATTGACTATGGCTTGTGTTTTTTCGTTTTGCTGAGTTGTTGGTATGTCATGTATTAGTCCATGTGCTCGTAGAAACAGTGGTTCCGCTTCTGATGTTTTGTTTTGTGATTGTTTTACCAAGGCGAGTGTATTCACAAGAATAACGTACTTTAGGAATAGTCCTAAATCTGTGCCTTCGATAAGTAATTGTTTGTCGCCGAGTACCAGTGATATTGCTTTCTTATTTGATTCTAACGTGTGTAAATAGTCTCCAATTGCTTTTTCTGATTTTATAAAGTCTCCCTCTTTGTTATTTGATTGTACAATATTCATAACTTTGTCCAAGTCGCCTCGTATCTGTTCGGCCATAACCTGAACTTGCTGTAGGTTCGCGTCCATTTCTGTTTTGAAAATTACAAGTACAGAAGCCTAAACTCTGTTTTCTGAAAACATGGAGCACAAAATCTGTTTAAACTCGTTTATAGTTAGGATACTAATCTACATGTATAAGCATCTTTAGATTATTCGTCTTGAAGTCTCAAATCTACATTATCTATCATTTCGAACTGTGGTTGTACAGTTAGCTTGCTAGTCTTCTTTCTCTTGTACAATACAACACCAATAATGGCTGCAATAATAACAATAATAGCGACAATACCTACTGTACCAAGAACAACTGGAATAGCAATAGCTGCAGCCAAATTCATGTTAGAATTCGGTCCTGGTGCAGTCGTTGGAGTTGGTGCATATTGTAATGACATGGAAACACCTGGACTAATAGCAAGAGCAGCGTTTTGATTAACAGCACTCAAACCAAATGAAACTTGTTGACCATTAACGACAACTTGACGAATACCTCTTAGAGAGCGTCTAGCAGCTGTCAAAAGTGAAGTAACATCAGCTTGGAACGATCCAGTTGCACTAATTGTAACAACTTTGTTAGCAACTTCCTTCTTGTTTGCATCATACATGGTTACACGAACTGGCGTTGGTGATGCAACTTGAGTAACCGTAAAGGTCAAAAAGGCTTGTTGAACTGCGTTTCCAGCTGGTACTTCAGTCTTTGAAGGTGTTACAGATACACTTGCAGCTGCACCATTTGTAGAGTAGATCATTGATGATCCAGCAACTGTTGGTGTTGGAATCAAATTTGGATCACCGGTAACTGATGATACTGCATTTGTTGTTATGACGAGAACAATGGTACCACTGGCAGTTGGTGTTGGTGCAACAGTAGTAGTTGATGGTGGCATGGTAGTAGTTGTGGTAGTTGGAGTATCTGTAGTAGTTGCGTTTGGTGACATGGTTGTTGTTGTTGGTGCACCAGTAGTAGTTGGTGAAGATGTTGTTCCTGGAGCTCCAGTAGTAGATGGGCCTGCAGTGGTGGTTGGACCAGAAGTAGTTGGTGCTGAAGTAGTGGTTGGACCAGCAGTGGTGGATGGGCCTGATGTAGTTGTTGGTCCTTCAGTAGTTGGTCCAGCAGTTGTAGTTGGGCCTGCAGTGGTTGTTGGACCTGCGGTAGTTGGCGCTGAAGTAGTGGTTGGACCTTGTGTAGTTGTTGGACCAGCGGTAGTTGGTGCAGATGTAGTTGTGGGGCCGGCAGTGGTAGTTGGGCCTGCAGTTGTTGGTGTTACTGTAGTTGTTGGTCCTGCAGTGGTTGGTGTGGCTGTAGTGGTTGGACCTACAGTTGTAGTTGGACCAGCAGTAGTAGTTGCTGCAACAGTTGTGGTTGGTGATGCTGTAGTTGTTGGAGTAACAGTGGTAGTTGGTGCTGAAGTTGTAGTTGGTGTTGCTGTAGTAGTGGGTGCACTAGTTGTAGTTGGTGCTTTAGTAGTTGTTGGCGCTACAGTGGTAGTTGGTGCTGCGGTAGTTGTGGTTGGAGCAGCAGTGGTAGTTGGTGCTGGAGTTGTGGTTGGTGTAGCAGTAGTAGTTGGTGTTGGTGTAGCAGTAGTTGGTGCAGCAGTGGTTGTTGTTGGTGCTGTGGTGGTAGTTGCTGCTGCTGTTGTTGTTGGTGCAGAAGTAGTAGTGGGAGCAACAGTTGTTGTTGGTACTGCAGTAGTTGTTGGCGCTAATGTTGTCGTTGGTGCTGCGGTAGTGGTGGTGGGAGCGGCAGTTGTGGTTGGAGCAACTGTTGTCGTTGGTGCCACTGTTGTAGTAGGAGCGGCAGTTGTTGTTGGCGCTGCTGTAGTGGTGGTTGGTGCTGGAGTTGTGGTTGGTGCCGCTGTAGTAGTGGGAGCAGTTGTTGTGGGAGCATCAGTCGTTGTTGGTGCTGATGTAGTTGTTGGAGCCGATGTTGATGTTGGGGCTGCTGTCGATGTAGTTGGTGCTACAGTTGTTGTTGGTGCAGTAGTAGTGGTTGCTGCCAAAGTTGTTGTTGGCGCATCAGTTGTTGTTGGTGCTGATGTAGTTGTTGGAGCAGCTGAAGTTGTATCCGTTGGAGTGGGTGTTGGGGTGTCAGTAGTGGTCTGCGCACTAATGATAGCAATAAGAGCGAGCAATAGCAATAATATGACTCCGCGTTTCATCTCCTGCTCTGTTACCCTGTTGTTTATGAAAAACTTGTGCGTGTCGCCTGTCAAGCGAATCACCTTATTCTAGTGGTCCACATGACAGGACATGACGGGTCATCATGATGTCAAACCAAGAGACCGTTAAACTAAATTTTTGAAGCACAAGTTTCACTTGTTTAATGCTCAGATTACGGCGCACTTTACTGATCATGTTGCTTTGCGTTCGAATCACTCTACTGTAAATTGCGTAGTTTTGCTTTCAACCATAGCTTGTACCCCAACAAGT